>Ga0207420_1000754_pt1 | contig 25122 bp, 24 predicted proteins | sample ThiBio_inoc_biof_FD_183941 | JGI IMG/M metagenome (GOLD analysis project Ga0207420, IMG submission 183941) | Wastewater bioreactor microbial communities from Cape Town, South Africa - Thiocy_inoc_biof (SPAdes) | ecosystem: Engineered > Bioremediation > Thiocyanate > Unclassified | place: South...
GAAGCTCAAATCGCTGTCGAATGCAGAAAGCTTCCTCAAGCCGGGCGTCTCGTTCGACAGGCTGGATGAAATCGCCAGGAGATGCAGCGATAATGAGGCCGCCAGACGCCTCAACCAGGCCAAAGCACAACTCTTTCAACTCATCAACAAATCTCGACAACGCGCCGCCTGAGTCAACTCCGATTGCCCCGCTCGCTCAGGCTCATGTGTGAATTGGAAAATACTCCGCCCCCGCCAGAATCGACGCAGCGCGATTATTTCGATGTGGCCGGCTCTACGGGTCATCCAGACAAAGAAAAACCCGCCACAAGGGCGGGTTTGCCGTCACAGCGCCAGGAGGTCGCCTGAAGGCTGTCGGGGTTTTCGTGTCGCGGCACTTGCCGACCAATCCGCGTCCGGCTTTCGCTTGCGCGCCCACCGGCCAGGGTTGTCGCTTACGGTGCAGGGGTCATCAAGCGTGCTGCGCCGGCGCTGCGGAAAGTCGGGATCACCCGCATTTCGCCCAGGATCGTCGCGAGGTTGTTGGTGAACTGATCCCCTGTGTGCCCGATTTCAAACGTCACTTCTTCACAGATGAGCAGCTCGCACTGCGACGAATCCAGCACCAGCGTTTTGCCGGCCGGAACCTGGCCAGACAGGATCACGCGGTAGCCGCGCAAACTGGTAGGCATGGGTGCAAGGTAGGGCCCAGCCAGGTAAGTGCCGTCAACCGTGCCACGGCGCGTCTGGGTCTGAAGCCAGTCCTGCGGATTGAAAACAACGAGGTCAGGATTGAAGCCGCTTTCCTGCAGGATGGATACCCCTTCAGAGGCCGCGTCGGCCAGTTCCTCAAACGCGCTGGGGACAGCTGTAGCCAGTGTCAGCAGGCCGGAAAACGTGGGCGTTACATTGCCATCCATCAGGGCCGCGTCGAGCGCCCATCCAATCTGATTTCGCAAGTGAACGTCGATGGCAGTCTTCAGTTCGGCCGAGTCTTTTAGGGCCTGTCGGGAAATCACCGTATAGCCCGCGATGGTGAGCGCCGGTTGCGTGATCTCGGTGAAAACGGGCCGCGTCGCCGACTTGGCCGTGCCTTCGCCAGCCTGCACGCCGGCATTGCCCTCGACCCCGGTATAACGCGAATACGTCAGGCTGCTGATGTCGCCGGCCGGCCGCTGGGGGAGACCATGTTGAATGCCGACGATCTTGATATCCCCAGGCGAGCCGACGCCCCCGCTGGCGACGGTTGCCGCGCTGGCGCTGGTGAGCGCATCGCCTGCCGCCTTGATTTCCAGCTTGATACGGCCAGCCTTCCCGAGCAGATCGCGGTTCTGTTCAATCTGCTCCCAGACACGCGAGCCAAGGGTGGCGTTGCCGCGCTGCAGGCCATCCATCGGCAGCATGGCGCCGCGCTGTTTGAGCTGCAGGATTTCGTCGGACAGCTCGCGCTGTTTAAAATCAAGGCCGTCCAATTTGGCGAGCACGTTCTTTTCCAGGGACGCAAACGCGTCCGCTACCTGCTTCATGTGGTCCATGTCAGTTCCTTTCGTAGTGGTGAGGAAAGGCCCATTACAGAATGCAGAAGCGCCAAGCCATTACGACATTTTTCTAGCGGCCCCGACATCGCGCTGGGCGGTTCGCATCGAGACCTGGAAGCGCGTCCGTATCGCATCGGTGATCGCGCACGGAGCCATGCCGTTGTCCAGCATGCGCCGCGCCGCTTGGATGCGCCTTTCTGTTTTTGAGTCTGCGGGGATATAGACCGTGCACCCGGCATACTTGGCCAGGCGCGAGGCCAGCAGCATGCGCGCCTGTGGCGTCGGCATCGCGTCCAGCAAATCCATGCAGAAAGCCTCTCCGCTCAATTCACGACCCTCCTTGGCTCAATGATGCTGTTGCCAGTGACTGAGCCGGCCATAGAACCAGAAGCGCGCCGCTACGCCTTCCGGCGTTACCTCGACGGACTGGCAGCCGAGAACAACCACCTCGACCGGCAGGCCATCACCGGCAGTTGGCAGCAGCAATAGGCGATGCGCAGGGCCGCGCGAAGGGTCGAATGTTGTAACCAGTTCGAGGCGTGCCGATCCTGTCGCAACCATCTCGAAGGCCAGCCGGCCGGCTTCTTCATCTTGGTCGAAAAAGTCACCAAGCCATTCCGTTGCAGCGAGTTGGCAAACGGTGGCCAGGGCGCGGGTGAGGTTTGGGTGCAGATTCATCGTGATTCCTTTCAAAAAAACACTTCGTCACATTCATTGCTATGACCCCCCCCCTGTCTAATTTGCGGGGCCAAAAAAAGAGTTAGCCGCACGGTCTAGAACTGGTGGGCGACGGACTTTTCTACCCCCTACGGTGGTCGAACGGCAGCTATCACCCAAAACCCCACCAGACAGGAATAAAGGGAATAAAGGGAGGAAAGCACCTTTCGCACCTTCTTTCCCTTTATTCCTGTCTTTGTGATGCCTGAGCCTTGAGCGCCTTGATTCACAAGGAAAGAAAGAAAATCCTTATAAAAACCTTTTAGGGAATCAGGTAAAGAAGGTGCGAAAGTCATCATTATTTCGCTCCCTTCATGGCAAGCGGGTTGACCTGGTAATAGATCGGCGGCCGGCCACCTGTGGCAGTGCCCTTGTAGGGCCCAGCGATCAGGTTGCGAGTCTTGAGCGTTTCCAGCGCGGCGATCAGCCGATCGATCTTGTCGAACCGGGTATGGTGGGCGCGGTGCAGTTCCGAGCGCAGGAACTCGGGCTCGCCGCGCCGCTCGATCCAGCGCCAGCACAGCCGCGCATCGTCGGTGGCGGGATCGGCACCGATCAGGTCGAACACGGCCTGTGCGTGGCGTATGAGCCGCAGACACAATCCGACAGCGCGCTTCATGGTTTCATCGCTGATCGCTTCATGCGCCTTGCCGTGCCCGGCAACGTGCAACAAACCAGCCACCCGCAGCGCACCGCCTGACAGCTTTGCGCACCAGTCGCGCATCGATTCAAGCGGCCCGCCTTCAGCCTGTTCGTTCTCGATCTTCTGGGCGAATGTCACCCACAGATCGCGTGCCGCATCGGATAACAGCAGTGTGTGTTCGTCATCCTCGCCATCCGCCACATCGGCGCGTGGCTCAAGCTCCAGCAGCCGCAGCACCTCACCCCGGTAGCGGCCCTCCAGGTCGGTCGCAATGGTGACGCGCCGCCCCATGTCGCGCTTGCCAATGCGACTGCCGGGCAGCCCAAAGAAGAAACGGGCGAAGGTGCCCGAGCTGCGGAACTTGCGCTTCGCGGCCGGTGCCATGTCCTGCAGCAGCCCCGGCTGCATCCCCAGCCCGAAGGTCAGCGCCGGCCGGTCAATCACCGCCGTGCGGCTGCCGCGATCCACCCGCACAGGCGAGCCACTGTAGGCCTGCAGCGCCACGTCCACAACGGACTCACCGCCCGAGTACAGGCCAGCCAGCACAGCGAAAATCCCGCCCTCATCGCTCATCACCGCCATGCGGCCATCATGCTCGACTAGCATCGACTGCAACCGCTCCGGCGTGACATCGCCCGTGAAAAATCGTGGCGGACGCAATTCATCTGGTGTCTGCTCTGCCAGCTCGGTGATTTCGCGCACAATCTCGCCGCGCCGCAACGCGCTATCCTCTTTCGCCGCATCGGCCTGCAGCTTCTCGGCGCGGCGCTGGCTGATCTTGCGCAGGGTGTCGCGCTCGACGATCTCGGGGCGCATCTGGTCGGCCAGCTTCGCCTCCTTCAGCAGTACCGGCTTGAGAAGCCGCTGGATAAGTGCGCTCTTGCGCTCGCCAGAATCGGCCAGGATCACCGCCCAGATACAGACCGGCTCGGCATAGTCATCCCCGAACGGCGAGACCTTGAACTTGCGCTGCAGCGCCAGGGACAGCACGGCCAGGGTAAACAGCACGGCCATTGTCGGCGGCGTCTGCAGTGCCTCCGATAAAGCAGCCGCGTACTCGCCAAACACGTCGGTCAGCAACTCGGGCGGCAGTTCGGGGGTTTCGATTTGATTGAATGGCAGCGGCTCATCCCACCGCTTGCCATCGTCCGCCGCCGCGACTGGCTGTGCAGACGTGTGCAAGGGCGCCGCTGGCTGGGCCGCTTCCACTGATTTACGCACCGCCTCGGCACCGTCGGCACCGGCTGCCAGTGCCAGGTCGTTCATGTCAGTCAGGCTCATACGGTGCGCACCTCGCTGAAGTCTGGCCGCGCCACCAGCCCGCCCACCATTGCCGCGGCGCGGGTGGCTTCGGTCAGTCCGGGGTTGCCAGGCGTCGCGTGGTCATCGTCGGCTACCACGATCAACCGAGTGCCCAGGTAGTGCGCGTACAGATACCGTGCCACCAGGGTCAGGTTGCCGGCATTGAAGGCCACGGCGGTGGCAAGGCCGGTGGCTTCGTAGACCGTGGCAGCGGTGGCGTAGCCTTCGGCGATACAGATCGTGCCGGCCGGCTTGCCGATGGCGAAATAGCAGCCACGCACCATGCCGCCCGTGAGAAACTTTTTCGAGCCGTCCGGACCGATGAGCTGCAGCGAGTGCATCACGCCGTCGCGCCGCACCGGTATCAGCAGGTTGTCGCGCAACTGGCGGATGCCCCAGGCCTTGACCTGCTTGCGCACCAGATAGGCGTGGTTTGGATTGGCCGGCCGTGACGCCTGCCACATCTTCGCCGCCTTCGCGCGTGCATCGGCCCATACCTTCTTTTGTTCATCGAATCGAGCCGATCGCAAGGCAGCCATGCGGCGCTGCAGGTCTTGTCGTTCCTGCCAGTTAATCTTGCGCGCCTCGGCATCACGCCAAGGATGAGTCTCGCCAGTACGCCATGAGCCTACAGTGCCATGCGGGATGGGGTCGAGGTGCAGGGCATACCAGCCGTTTTTGCTGCCCGCCTTGTCGCCCTCTACGCGGTAGCGGTGGACGCGTCCGTCTGTCGACGGGATTTCCTTCACCGGTGGCAGACCAGCGGCACGCATGAAGTCCAGGAAGCTGGTCTGTACTGACATGATGTCTCTCATGGCACTCCCCTTTATTCGGTTGCGCCGCCGGGGCGGGTTCGGCTCTCAAGCCATGACTCAAGAGCTTTTCGGCTGTACTTGACCTTCCTGCCAACCTTGACGAACGGCAGGCTGTAGCGCCCGGTAGAGCGCCAAACGGACAACGTGCCCACAGTGACGCCGAGAAGCTCGGCAGCTGGAACTGGGTCGATGAGGTCGGGATTTCTGGCCCGTATGACTTCGGCCAGCAGGGTGGATTTATTGTGCATTGTGCACCTCCATAAGAACCCGGCGTAGCCGGTATGGGTGCACTGTCGCTAGTTAAGCTTGATGTGTAATTCGGGGACTTTTTGAAAGACGCCCCCAATAGCCATCATTTTCCGTAGTAGGTGTCGTAAATCTGCGAAGGCGACTTGTTAAGCAGCTTTCCGGCCTTGTGAAAGGCCGTATTTTCATACTTTCCGGGGTCGGTTTTTGGGAAGTTCTGTTCGGCGTAGGCGTCAACGTGGAAACGTACGTGCGATACCCATGTTTTTCTGTTCTCGGCATTCTTTTCACGCTTTTTCATCGCAATGCCGAACGGCTCAGCGAGGTCTGATACATCACCGTCCTGATATTTCTGTAGCGCACCTTCATACGCTCCAATCAGGAATTCGGGAGCGCCTGCCTCCTGCAGGTAGAAAAGCAGCGCATCGGCAAAACTTATGTCGCCCTGTAGATAGTGTTTTTTCCAATCGAACCTGCTCATTTCACACCCCTGATTCGCTTCACTTGCGCCGTTTTCTTCACGCCTGCCGCCTGCAGCATTGCAGTGGTGGCTGTATTCACCGATGCGCGCACCGGATCCATGCTCAGACGCGCGTAGATCAACGTCGCGTCGGCGGACTTGTGCCCGAGTGACTTCCCGATAATCGCCAGCGATGCCCCACTAATGGCCTGCCATGAGCCCAAGCTGCGGCGTAGATCGTGAATGCGGAAATCGGCTATGCCCGCCCGCTTTAGCAGCGCCTGCCAGCGTTTTTTCGGTGGTGACAGATAGCCCGTTTTCGACTCGGCAGGAAAAACGAATCCTGTTTTCTTCGGGTCGCGGTTGTTGAGGATTTCCACGGCTTCCGGCACAAGCGCCACCAGGACGGGTTCGCCGTTTTTGCTGTCCGGGATGCGCCAGACGGCAGACGACAGATTTATGTCCTGCCACCTTGCCGACAGTACATTGATGCGCCGCGCGCCGGTCAACAGGCACAGCAGCACGAAGTGCTTGAAATCATCTGACGTGTCATCTGCCAGTGCACTGAAAAACCCCGGCAGCTCGTCGGCCTGAATGAAGCGGTCGCGCTTTTCTTCCTTGAACGGCGCGATTCCTTTCGCCGGATTCAGTCCGGTATATCCCCACTCTGCCGCACGCCCGTACACGGTGCTGATGATCTCGATCACACGGTTCGCCAGAACAGGCGCATGGCCGCCAAGCTCGGCATGGAGCGTGCGCACATCGGCGTTGGTTATTTCGTCCAGCTTGCGGCCCGACCAATCGACACCGGCTTTATGCTTTTCGCGCTTCCGGCCGTGTTTCTTTGGCGGCGCGGCCGGCATGGTGCCGACGCAGCGTTCCCAAATCGCGCGAACGTCATTAACGGTTTTCTTTCCGTGTGGCTCCGCGTACAGCTTCACATACCGGTCGAACGCCTGCCCTAGCGTCTGGCGCTGCTTCTCGATGCGCTTCGCCTTTACGGGGCTTGCACCCTTCGCAAATTCGCCCAGGCTCTCTTCGGCTTTCTTGCGCGCGATTTCCACCGTCATGTCGGGGAACGTGCCCAGCTTGTGCCATGCCATAGAAGCGCCGTCGCGCTTGATCACATAGAACGACTTTGTGCCGGCTGCTGTAACACGAACGGCCAGTTTTTGAACCTGTTCGTCGTAGTAGGTAGTGCGGCCATTTTCGGGACACTGCAAAGCTTCTACCGCGCCCTTGGTGAACTTGATTCTTGTAGGCATTTTGACCCCTTGGTTTTTAACGGGCTAGCACCGGGCTAGCATTAACGGTAAAAATTGATTTAATTTGATGCTAGCCCGTTAATGTCAAAATGTCAATAATCCGTTGTTTTACATAGTTTTGTTAATGTATATTTAACTCGGTAAAGTACCCATGTCGTTGGCTACGAACCAAGGGGTCAGGAGTTCGAATCTCTTCGGGCGCACCAAATACAGGGCTTGCAGCGATGCAGGCCCTTTTCATTGGCATCACGTTTGTCGGTTTGTATCGTTGGCAAGCTGTTTCAACGATTCAAGGCAGCGGCACGGGTCTGGATGCGACGCAGCAAAATCCGCAAGAAGTGACTGGAAACAGTTCTCGGGGGTTCATCCCATCCTGGCTACGGCCGACAGAACCGCTCCGGCGCGATCGCCTGCATCAATCCGGTTTCCAGCGGCCAGGGCTGGCCTGTCATCCGGTCGGCCAGCGCCTCGCCCAATATCCCCGCCCACACGACCCCGCGCGAGGCATAGCCTGCGGCGACATACAGGCCCGTCTGCCCGCCGACCGCGCCCACCAGCGGCAGCCGGTCAGGCAGGGTGGCGCGCAACGAGGCGCGACCGTTCACTTCGCCCGCCAGCCGCTCGCCCGCACCTGGCAGAATCGCCTCCAGCCGGGCCAGGTTGGCGAGATCGCTTGCCGTGCGCGGCGCCGTCTCGTCGTCGTCATGTTCATACGTGGCCCCCACCAGCGGTCGTGCGCTTGTGCCCTTCAGGGTGCCCGGCGCCACATAGCCTTCACGCGCAATCACCCGCCGGATCTCCGGCAGGCTGCCGGGCGGCAGGCACGTGATCTGGCCGCGCACGGTATGGAGCGGCCAGCGCTGTCCGGGCGCCAGGCCGAGGGCGTCGCGCGCGTTCGCCAGCACCACGGCCTCGGCCTCGGCCACGATCGCGCCCGCCTGATTCACGACTTGCCACCCCGCTGCCCCGGCCTCGACCCGCGTCACGGCACAACCGGTCTGTACGCGAATAGCGGGATGATCGAGCCAGGCCCGGCACAGGCTCTCCGGCACCACCCAGCCCGCCGCGGGGAAATACACGCCGGGCATCGCGACGGGCCAGTTCGCCAGTTCGCGCGCCGCATCCAGATCCACCCAGTGCGCATAACCGGCCGGCGGCGCGGTGGCGCTTAGCCCCTGCCGCAGTCTGGCGACGGCCTCCGCATCCTTCGCCAGATGCAACACGCCGCAACGTGCCCATTCCACGGATTCGCCCAGTCCGGCCCAGGCGCGCAGGTCGTGCAGGAATGCCGCCCGCGTCAGGCGGGCAGACGGGTTGTCGTCGCGCGAGATCAGCGGCCGGAATACCGCCACCGGGTTGCCCGAGGCCGCCTGCGCCGGTAAAGCGGCACGCTCCAGCACCGTGACCGCCGTGCCGCGCCGCGCCAGGGCATGCGCCACGGCAGCGCCCGCCACGCCGGCGCCGACGACCGCAACATGGCGCGGCACCGTGGGCCCGGCCTGGCCGCTAGCCCCCTGGAAACAGGCGCTCAGGCAATGCCGTTTGCGGCCGTAGCCCGCCCGCTTTTCGCAGACGAAACCGATCCGTCCCAGGTTTTCGCGTACCGACGCCGCCACGGTGTAGGTCGCGGCCATCGCGCCGGGGCGGACCAATGGCGCCAGCGCGTCGAACAGTGCCGGCTGCCACAGATCGGCATTGCGGTCGGGCGCGAAACCGTCGAGATACAAGGCATCCACGCTGGCGTGCAACTGCGGCAGGCAGTCGAGCGCATCGCCAAGCATCAGGGTGAGCTGCACCCGCCCGCCGTCGAGCGCGATGCGGTGGAAACCCGGCGTCAGCATCGGCCAGTTCGCCAGCAGTTCCTCCGATAATGGCGCGAATTCCGGCCATTGCCCATGCAGCTGCGCCAGATCCTCAACCTGAAACGGGTGTTTCTCGACCGACAGAAAATGCAGCCGCGCACAACGCGCCGGATCGTCGCGCCAGGCCGCCCAGGTCGCCAGGAAATTCAGCCCCGTACCGAATCCCGTTTCCAGCACCGTGCAGCGTTCACGATGTGCCCAGGTCTGCGGCAATCCACAGCCCTGCAAAAATACATGACGTGCCTGACCCGTGCCGCCGTCCGCAGAATGGTAGACATCGCCGTAGGCGGCGGAATACGGCACGCCGTGCCTGAATTCGAGGCGGGCGGGGACGATGGTTTTGAGCATGGCCGGATGTTACATTGAGCCGCCCCGGTATCCGCTCATCGTGAACATCTCTTGCAGAAAGAGAAAGCCTGTCAGGCGCCTCGACCAGGCATCAAAGAATGGGCTCAATGAGCCTGTCACCGGTGGGGACTGTCATGCAGGCCCCCCTCCAGATCGATCATGAGACATTCCCGCCGGAGGCGCTTCAGGCCTCATAGCCTTCCCGATGCGTCGCATTGATCGTGCGCAGCAGTTCGCGGAAGGGAATGCTGCGCTCGTGCTTCCTGAACAGCGGCATGAAAGCCAGATCCTCGCCCGACCCGACGCCCGCGTATTGGCCGGACGTCATCGACTCGTGCAGGCTGCGCAGCATCCTGTCGAGATCGTCCAGAAAGGGCGTGTAGGTGGATGCTTCGTCGTCGTCATGCTCGAGGCAGGCGCGCAATTCGTCGGTCTCGTACACGGCTTCGTGCACCAGATCGATCAACTGGTTGAGGTCTTGAGCCTTTTTCATATTCGTATGCTGAGGGAGAAAGTATAAGGATACCGCACCGGCGCCTGGCGATCGCGCGGCAGGTCCGGGATTTGAGCGCAAGATCCGGATTGCGGACCGCTTCAAAGCAGCCGACACTGTCATTCCCGACTTCCGCATGAACCGCCGTCATGGATACCCGATTCCTTGCACCGATACCGAATGACGACCTGTTTTCCGAACGCTGCTGGCAGGCGGTTATCCACCGCGACGCGCGGGCGGATGGCGAATTCGTCTACGCTGTCAGGACGACCGGCGTGTACTGCCGACCGTCGTGCCCGTCTCGCGCTGCCAGGCGGCAGAACGTGACCTTCTTCGGGTCGGGCGAACTCGCCGCGGCGGCGGGTTACCGTCCCTGCAAGCGCTGCCGGCCAGATGCCCCCTCGCAACAGCAAGCCCGTGCTACGCTGGTGCGCGAGGCCTGCGCGCGCATCGAACGCAGCGCGACGCCGCCGACGCTGGCGCAACTGGCGCAGCAGGCCGGAATGAGCCCGTATCACTTCCAGCGCGTTTTCAAGGCCGTGGCGGGCATCAGCCCCAAGGCCTATCACAAGGCTCTTCAGGCCAGGCGGATGACGGTGGCGCTGCAGTCCGCACCGTCCGTGACCGCGGCCATCCATGACGCCGGCTTCAACTCGAGCGGGCGCTTTTACGAGGCCGCGCCCGCCCGCCTCGGCATGTCGCCGGGCAACTATCGCAAAGGCGGCGCGGGCGAGCATATCCGCTATGCCGTCGAGCCCTGCGCGCTCGGCTGGATCATCGTCGCCGCCACCCGGCAAGGGCTATGCGCCATCGAGTTTGGCGATGCGCCGCAGGCGCTGGCCGAACGCATTCGGAGCCGGTTTCCGCAGGCGGGGTTCGAACCTGCCGACGACGTCTTCAAACACTGGGTCAGCCAGGTGCTGGGCTATCTCGAACAGCCGCGAGGCGTACTGGATTTGCCGCTGGACGTGCAGGGAACGATATTTCAGCAGCGCGTCTGGCAAGCCCTGCGGGCGATCCCGGCAGGGCAGACCGCCAGCTACGGCGAAATCGCCGCCCGCATCGGCCAGCCGAAGGCGCATCGTGCCGTGGCCCATGCCTGCGCCTGCAATCCCGTGGCGGTCGCCATTCCCTGCCACCGCGCCGTGCGTGCCGACGGCAGCCTCGCCGGCTACCGCTGGGGCATCCTGCGCAAACGCGAACTGCTGCGGCGGGAAGATGAAAAATGATCCGGTAAACCATTCGGCCAACCGCCCGAATCACCCGGTCCTATGCAGCAGGCACAAAAAAACAGGGGCCGCAGCCCCTGTTTTGAATGCAAGGCAAGGCTGCCTGCTCAGCGCTTGACCGGCCCTTCGCCCCGGCTCAGGACAGGCTTGGCGGCGATTTCCTCCAGCCTGCGTGCCTTGATGACCTGACCATTCAATGCGGCTTCCTTGGCGCTGCCGCCGTAGGCGACGACCATCAACTGACTGTAGTACAGCACCGGAATGTCGAACTTGGTACCGTATTTCTTGTTGACCTGGCCCTGATAAATCTCGACGTTGGCCTGGCACAGCGGGCACGGCGTGACGATCATTTCAGCGCCGTGATCGTAGGCCGATTCGACGATGTCCTTGATCTGCGCCTGCGCCTTGTCGGGCTCGGAGAACGCCAGCGCACCACCGCAGCAGGTCACTTTCATGTCGTATTCGGGAATCGATTCGGCGCCGACCATCTCGACCATCTTGTCGAGATAGACCGGATTCTCGAACGACTCGCCATCCACGCCGAACGGGCGGTTGGTCTGGCAGCCGACGTAGCCGGCGATCTTCACGCCTTCGAGCGGGCGTACGACATGCTTCTTCATTTCGTCGAAGCCGAGGTCTTCGATCAGCACCTCGACCATGTGCCGGATTTCCGGCATCTCGTTGATGGTCAGGCCGGCTTCCTTCAGCGCTTCACGGGTATCGGCCATCAGGGTGTCGGAGTGGGTCAGGCGCTCGCGGGTCTCGCGTGCGCCAAGCCAGCAGGCGGCGCAGGTGGCGACCATTTCCTGTCCGGGCAGGTTCTTCTCGGACAGCGCGAAATTGCGCGCATTCATCACGTGGCGCGGCAGTTCGCCGGCCTCGGCGTAACCGATGGAGGCGCCGCAGCAGTTCCAGTCGGGGATCTCGGTGAGCTTGACGTCGAGCGTCTTGCACATCGACTCGACCGAGGTCAGGTAGTTGGAGGCGGAAGCCCCTTTCTGCGACGAGCATCCGGGGTAAAACGCGTACTCATATTTGGCCATCTCTCTCTCCTCAGCCCGCCGTCCTGGCAGCCTTGCGGCTACGTTCGATGTCGTAGGCTTTCTTCAGCATCGCCTGGATGCCTTTCTGATCCTTGCACTTGTGGCCGCCCAACAGTTCAAACGGGTTGAGCCGCTTGGCTTTGAGCAGGCCGATCGCAACCGCCTGCATCGCCATGCCGTTCTTGATGCCCTGCGAGAAGCCATCCTTGAAATACAGGCCCAGCGACAGCTTGAGCTCGTTGACACGCCCCGTATGCGTGCAGTTCTTCCAGAACAGGCCGGAAAAGAAACGCGTCGGCTGCATCTTCGGCGCCTTGCCGATGCGGTGCGCGTATTCGGCGATGCCGTGCATGATGTGGGTGATCGGCAGCTTGCGCGGGCAGCGCACGATGCAGTTGTAGCAGGAGGTGCAGTTCCACATCGAGGTCGTGGTCAGCACTTCCTCGCGCTTGCCGGCGCGGATCATCATGAAGAGTTCCTGCGGCGGGTGCTCCCATGCACTCTGGAAGTTGGTCGGGCAGGAACCGGAGCAGACGCCGCATTGCATGCACATCTTGACCCAGTCGCCCATCTCGACCTGTTCTTCGATTTCCTTCAGGAAATTGTTGCGGTACTTCTCCGCCATTGCGGTATTTGCGCTCATGCTGATCTCCTGACTAGAAGCCTTTGAACGGGCTGGGGCCGACAGCAACCAGCTCGGCGGCATACTTGTTGATCATGTCCGGAACGCGCTCGATGTCGGTGATGGCGACTTCGAGGTCGCGCACGCGCTCCGATTCCAGGTTCAGCGTCTTCAGCGTGTCGTCGATCTTGGACATGCGTACGCGGCCCAGTTCGGAACCCTTGACGAAGTGGCACTGGTATTCGTCGCCCGACTTGCAGCCCATCATCATTACGCCGTCGTAGCCGGCGTTCAGCGCATCGGTCACCCAGATGGTGTTGACCGAGCCGAGGCAGCGGATCGGGATGATGCGCACGAAGGCCGAGTACTCGTTGCGGCTCATCCCCGCCATGTCGAGCGCCGGATAGGCGTCGTTCTCGCAGGCCAGAATCAGGATACGCGGCTTCTCGGAGAACTCGTCCGGGATGTCGACCGCCTTGATCTGCGCGCCGACGGTATTGACCGAGTAGTTCTCGAACGAGATCACCCGCACCGGGCAGGCGCCCATGCAGGTGCCGCAACGACGGCAGCGCGATTCGTTGAACACCGGGAAGCGTTTTTCATCCTCGTCGATGGCGCCGAACGGGCATTCCACGGTGCAGCGCTTGCACTGGGTGCAGCCTTCGAGGCGCACTTTCGGGAACGACAAATCACCCGAGCGCGGATGTGCGGCGCGGCCGAGTTCGGCGTTTTCCAGCGCCTGGATCGCCTTCAGCGCGGCGCCGGTGGCATCCTCGCGCGCCTGCGAGATATCCATCGGGCGGCGCACCGGTCCGGCGGTATAGATGCCGGTGCGGCGGGTTTCGTAGGGGAAGCAGATGAAGTGCGAATCGGTGAAGCCCTTCGTCAGCTGCGGCACGTCCGGGCCCTGACGGTAGGTCAGGTTGAGGATGGAAATCGGCTTCACTTCCACCGTACCTTCGACTTGCGGCTCGCCGTCCTGGCCTTCGACCTGCGGCTTGGTCAGCGCTTCGATATTGATGCCAGAATTCGCCACCTGGCCGGTGGCCAGCACCACCAGGTCGACGTCCGTCATCGCGGCATCCTTGTCGTCGAGGATCAGGTCGTGGAATTTCACCGTGCTGGTGGCGCCGTTGGGCAGCACCTGGGCGACCTTGCCCTTGGTGAAGATGACGCCTTTTTCCTGCGCGCTGCGGTAGAAATCCTCGCCGTTGCCGGGCGTGCGCAGGTCGGTGTAGATGATGGTGGTGTCGACGGACGGATTGGCGTCCTTGAAGTACATCGCCTGCTTGATGCTGGCGTTGCAGCAGAAACCCGAGCAGTACGACAGATGCTGGCCGCTGGTGTCGCGCTGACCCGCGCACTGTACGAACACCACCGATTTCACCGGCTGGTTGTCGGAGGGACGACGAATCACGCCGTCGCCTGCCGCGGCGGTCTTGGCCAGCACTTCGAGCCCGGCCTGATCGACCACGTTGGGCGACTTGCCGCCGCCGAGCTCCGGCAGCTTGTTCATGTCATACAGGGTGAAGCCGGTCGCCTGGACGATGGCGCCGATGTCCTCGGTATGCGTCGCGCCCGATTCGGTGGCGATGTCGACCACGAAACGGCCCGGCGCGCCGTCGGTCCTGGCAACGGTCGCGTTCAGATACACCTTGATCCTGCTGTCGGCCATCACCTGCGAGGCCAGGTCGGCCACGCCGGGATCGATCGGCGACTTGAATGGTTCGCGCAGCGGCGTGCGCTTGTAGAGCTTGCCGGCCCAGCCACCCAGTTCACCGGATTTCTCGACCAGCACCACCGGATAGCCGGTCTTCGACGCTTCGATCGCGGTCGTCATGCCGGTGATGCCGCCGCCGACCACCAGCAAGGTCTTGTTGGTGCCGGTATTGGTGTTGCCGCCGGGCGCGGTCATCGCCTTCACTTCGGCGCAACCCATGCGGATGTAGTCTTCCGCCATGTCCTGGGTGGTCTCGCGCGCGTCCTCGGTGTCGGGGCGAATCCAGATCACGCCTTCGCGCAGGTTGGCGCGCGCCACCGCGTTTTCCGGGAAGAAGAATGCCTCGGTCTTGGCACGGCGCGAGCAGGCGCCGATCATGATATGGGTGACGCCTTCGTTGGCGATGTCGTTCTTGATCATCGCCACGCCGTCGGCGTTGCACAGGAACTCGTGCGATTTCGCCAGCGGCACCTTGCCGTCCTTCTGGGCAATCTTGACCAGCGCGTCCGTGTCCAGACGCTCGCCGAGTCCGCAGCCCTTGCAGATATACGCTGCGACTTTGATGTCTGCCATGGTTTAAGCCTCCGCCTTTGCTACTTTGTTGACCACCTGGATGGCGCGCAGTGCCGCCGCGGTGGCCGATTGCACGGCACGGTTCACGTCCAGCGCGTTGGTCGCGCAGCCGGCGCCGAACACCGCGCCGTTGGTCGGATCGGCTTCGATAAACCCGCTCGAATCCGCCACGATGTGACCAGGAATGTTGATCCCCTTGACCGAGGGTTCCATGCCGACGGCCAGCACCACCAGATCGTGCGGCGTGGTATAGCGCTTGTAGCCTTCGGTATTGACGCCCCAGCATACCGGATTGCCGTGTTCGTCTTCGGTCACCTTTGCCACCTTGGACTTGATGAAAGTCACCGACGAATCGGCCTGCACTTTCTGGTAGAAGTCCTCGAAACGGTCGATGGCGCGGATGTCGATGTAGTAGATGGTCGACTTGCCGTCTTCCGGATACTTCTCGCGCACGTAATGTGTCTGTTTCAGCGAGGCCATGCAGCAGAAGCGCGAGCAATGACGCAGATGGTTCTCATCGCGCGAACCGGCGCACTGGATGAAGGCGATGTTCTTGGCTTCCTTGCCGTCGCTCGGACGCAGGATCTTGCCGCCGGTGGGGCCGTGGATGTCGGCCAGACGCTCGAATTCGACGCTGGTGATGACGTTCTTGAAGCGGCCATAGCCGTAGGGCTGAATCTTCGCCGCGTCGTAGGGCTGCCAGCCGGTTGCCCAGACCACCGCGCCGGCCTTGACCTGGATCGTCTCTTCCTTCATGTCGAGGTCGATCGCGCCGTACTTGCACGCGGCCTTGGCCTTTTCCGCATCGGGGGTGCCGATGATCGCCGGGTCCAGCACGTAGCGCTGCGGATAGGCCATCGCGTTCGGCAGGTAGGCGGCCTTGTGCTGGCCGAGGTTGTAGTTGAACGGGTCGTCCACCATCGTCTCGACCACACGCCCGCAGTCGCCGCAGGCGGTGCAGTTTTCGTTCACGTAGCGCGGCTTGATCTTGACGGCAACGGTGTAATCGCCGGCGCCGCCCTGGATGTCGGTGACTTCGGCCAGCGTCAGCACGCGCACGCGCGGGTTGCCCTTGAGGCGACGCAGGTTGATTTCCAGGCCGCAAACGGGGTGACACAGCTTGGGAAAGTAGCGATACAGCTGGGAAGTCCGTCCGCCCAGTGCAGGATTTTTCTCAACCAGGACGACGTTCTTGCCGGTTTCGGCCGCTTCGAGCGCGGCGGTCATGCCGGAAATCCCACCGCCCACCACGAGAATCGTCTCGTTGGTCGCAACATGCTCCGTCATCGTTAATTTCCTCCATCCAATGGATGCAAAATCATTTGAGCCACCCGGAAGCGCATCCCGGACGGTTGGGCGTTCAGCCACAAAATTGAATTGCTGGGATGGTACTCCGAAGGCCGTGCCTGAAGCCACGGCTGCGGGCGCAATTTTGATCGAAGTTTTCTATACGCGAATAAGAGGAAGTGTTTGCACACGCTCACGCAGGCTCGATCCGGTGAAAAGGTCCGGCATGGACCAGCCTGCTACGCGAAATAGCTTAAAATTGCGGTCCGCTTCATTTCCGCCAGCCCTCTCGATGGAATCCACTTTGACCGCGCCGGCGCAAACCGGCGATCCCGCCCTGGCGCGCGACGTCAGGAAACGCCGCACCTTCGCCATCATCTCACACCCCGACGCAGGCAAGACCACGCTGACCGAAAAACTGCTGTTGTTCGGCGGCGCGATCCAGATGGCCGGCACGGTCAAGGCCAAGAAGAGCGGCAAGTTCGCCACCTCCGACTGGATGGAAGTCGAACGCGAGCGCGGTATCTCGGTGGCCAGTTCGGTGATGCAGTTTTCCTACGGCGGCTGCGTCTTCAATCTGCTTGACACGCCAGGGCACAAGGATTTCTCCGAAGACACCTACCGCGTGCTGACCGCGGTGGACGCCGCCATCATGGTGGTCGACGCCGCCAAGGGCGTGGAAGAGCAGACGATCAAGCTGCTGGAGGTGTGCCGCCTGCGCGACACGCCGATCATCACCTTCATCAACAAGATGGACCGCGAGGTGCGCGAGCCGCTGGATCTGCTGGACGAGATCGAATCGATCCTGAAAATCCACTGCGCGCCGGTTACCTGGCCGATCGGCATGGGCAAGCGTTTCCAGGGCGTCTATCACCTGATCCATGACGAGATCCTGCGCTTCAAGGCCGGCGAGGAAAACGCCGGCCAGGCCTTCGAATCGCTCAAGGATCTGGGCGAGGCAGCCCTGCGGGAGCGCTTCCCGCAGGAAGCCGATACGCTGTTGTCAGAAATCGAACTGGTGCGCGGCGCAGGCGCCACCTTCAGCCTCGACGAATTCCTCGCTGGCAGGCAGACGCCGGTCTTTTTCGGTTCCGGGATCAACAACTTCGGCGTGCGCGAAATCCTGCGCGCCTTGTCCGACTGGGCGCCGTCGCCGTTGCCGCGTGAAGCGATCGAGCGCACGGTCGACCCGACCGAGCCGAAATTCACCGGCTTCGTGTTCAAGATCCAGGCCAACATGGACCCGCAGCACCGCGACCGCATCGCCTTCTTCCGCGTCTGCTCCGGGCGCTACGCTCCCGGCATGAAAGTGCGCCACCGCCGCACCGGCAAGGACATGAAGATCGCCAATGCCGTCGTCTTCATGGCCAACGAGCGCACCCGCATGGAAGACGCGGTGGCGGGCGACATCATCGGCATCCACAACCACGGCCAGCTGCACATCGGCGACACCCTCACCGAAGGCGAAGCGCTGCAGTTCAAGGGGATTCCCTACTTCGCGCCCGAACTGTTCTCCAAGCCGCGCCTGCGCGACCCGCTGCGCGCCAAGCAGCTCAACAAGGGCCTGCTGGAGCTGGGCGAGGAAGGCGCGGTACAGGTATTCGAACCGTTCGCCGACAACACGCTCTTGATCGGCGCAGTCGGCCAGCTGCAGTTCGAGGTCGTCGCGCATCGCCTGAAAACCGAATACGGCGTCGACGCCAGCTTCGAGAACGCCGGCATCCACACCGCCCGCTGGGTCACCTGCCCCGACGCCCAGCATCTCGCTGAATTCACCAAGTCCAATTCACTCAAACTGGCGAAGGACGTCGACGGCAACCTGGTTTATCTGGCAGATACGCGGGTGAATTTGCAACTGGCGCAGGAGCGCTGGCCGAAGGTCGCGTTCCACGATACGCGGGAGCATGGGCAGGTGATGGGGTAAATACCCAAGAGGCAAGAGAACATGGCGATCATTTAAGTTTCCGCTCATGACTCATTCGTTGCTTGCTCCCAAGGGCACTCAAGCCGCCTGCGCCAGCGTGAAATCAACCCGTACCTTGTCAAACGGGCACACAATCTTTCCACTCTCGGTCTTTTCCAGCAGGCCGGTTTCCAGCAAAGCATGCACGTCGCGATGCACGGATTTGACGTCGCGCTCCAGCCTGCGGGCGAGTTCGCGCAGGCTCATTTCGCCGGCGCCGCTCATGGCTTCCAGCACGCCCCAGCGCTTGGGGCTGATTTCGGAAAACAGCAGTTCGGGGCTGGCATAGCTGAAGGTAAATTGCTGGGTGCGGCCGGACTTGGCAGCCTGGCGTATGCCTTTTGCGCCGGCCCTGAGCGCGGCTTTCCAGTCTGGGTTGATTTCGATGACAGCGGTTTTCATTCAATTCTCCTTTCAACTTCTGCCAGGAAATCGTCCAGCAACTGATCGATGGAAACAAAGCGGTAGGCGGACTCTTTCCCGTCCAGGTGCTTATGGTCGCCCTTGCCGCGTTCATTGTCGTAGCCGACCAAGCGTTTCCCGTTCAGGACATACACCAGGCGATACTTGAAGGCATGGTTACAGGGTGGCACCGAACAGGGCAGCTTCCATATCTTCATTTCGACCAACCCACCATTGGGCAGGCGCTGACGGTGCCGCTTGAGCAGTTCGGCCTTCATGTTGGCATTCTTGACAACAACCTGACAGAAGTCAAGCTGCTTGCCTGCTCAGCTGTTCCGGAACAATCCGATCGCCTCGTCCAGCCGCTGCACCGCATGCACCGTTATCCCGGCGATCTTCTGCTTGGGTTGGTTGGCGACCGGCACGATGGCTTGGGTGAAGCCGAGCTTGGCGGCTTCCTTCAAGCGTTCCTGACCGCGCTGCACCGGGCGGATCTCGCCCGCCAGGCCGACTTCGCCGAACATCACCAGCTTGTCGGGAAGCGGCTGGCTGCGCAACGACGAGACAATGGCGGCGAGTACCGCGAGGTCGGCGGCCGGCTCGCTGATTTTTACCCCACCCACCGCGTTGACGAACACGTCCTGGTCGAAACAGGCAATGCCGGCGTGGCGGTGCAGCACGGCGAGCAGCATGGCGAGCCGGTTCTGCTCCAGGCCCACGCTCAATCGGCGCGGACTCGGTGCGTGGCTGGCATCGACCAGCGCCTGGATTTCCACCAGCAAGGGTCGCGTGCCTTCCTGCGTCACCAGCACGCACGAACCGGGCACCGGCTCGCCATGACGCGACAGGAAAATCGCCGACGGGTTGGAGACGCCTTTCAGGCCCTTCTCGGTCATCGCGAACACGCCGATTTCGTTGACCGCGCCGAAGCGGTTCTTGAACGCGCGCACCAGGCGGAAACTCGAGCCGGTATCGCCTTCGAAATACAGCACGGTATCGACGATGTGTTCCAGCACGCGCGGCCCGGCGATGGCGCCTTCCTTGGTGACGTGGCCGACCAGGATGATCGCGGTGCCGGTCTGCTTGGCGTGGCGCGTCAGCTGCGCCGCGCATTCGCGCACCTGCGCCACCGATCCGGGCGCCGAGGTCAGCGCTTCGGAATACACGGTCTGGATCGAATCGATCACCGCGACTTCGGGTTTCATCTCGGCCAGCTGCACGAGGATGGCTTCGAGGCGGATTTCCGGCAGCACCGGCAGATGCGTCTCGGGCAGGCTCAGGCGCCGTGCGCGCAAGGCCACCTGACGCGCCGATTCCTCGCCGCTGACGTAGAGCGTTTTAAGATTGCCGGACAGGCCAGCCAATGCCTGTAAAAGAAGCGTCGATTTGCCGATGCCGGGGTCGCCGCCGATCAGCACCACGCCGCCCGGCACCAGACCGCCGCCGAGCACGCGGTCGAGCTCGCCGATGTCGGTGGCGATGCGGCTTTCCTCCGAGGCCTCGACGTCATGCAGGAACTGCACGGTGCTGGTCGCTGCCAGCGCGGCAAAACGCGGTCTGGCCGACTCGGCGATGGTCTCGACCAGCGTGTTCCAGGCGTTGCACGCCGGGCACTGGCCCTGCCACTTCGGCGACTGGCCGCCGCATTCGGTGCAGGTGTAGATCGTTTTGGTTCTGGCCATCAGTGCTTGCGCTTATTCATGAATATTTACAGGCCGACTTCGCGCTGATGGCGGATTGACAGCACGCGCACCAGGTCGCGGATTTCGTCATAGCGATACAGTGCAACGTATCCAGTTTTGCCGCGCGAGATGACCAGTTCACGCACCTGATTTCCGCAGCGCCTGCCGATGTTCGGATGCAGGCGCAGCATATCCAGCGCGGATACGATCAGCGGGATGGTTTTAACGGCCTCCTGCCGGTCGGCTTCATGCAGAAAACGCGCAAGGCGCGCAAGATCGTGTGCGGCACTGGCCGAGTAGCCTAGCCTCGCCACACTCAGAGTTTTACCGGCTTTGGAAACACTGGCGTCTCACCCGCAAGAACCGCCTGCAGGTAAGCGTGCACGTCGTCTGCGTCGTATCCCTCGCCCGTCTCGGTCATTTGCCGGTCGGCCGCCAGCGCTTCGGCCATGAACGCGGCATAAGCCTCGGATTGCGAGACACGTTCTTCCAGCGCTTCGATCATCCAGGCATGCGGCGATTTACCCGCCGCCTCGGCCAGCGGCGCAATCCGCGCCTTGAGCGGCTCAGGCAGTTTGAGTGTGGTGGTGGCAGCCATGACGATCCCCGGTTGTTGCGGTGCCACCAAGGTAGCACCGCGGTGGCCGCGCGTCAATTCAGGCCGGGAACACGCCGGTGGACAGATAGCGGTCGCCGCGGTCGCAGACGATGGAGACGATGACGGCGTTGCGGACCTCTCTGGACAGCTGCAGCGCTGCCCACAGCGCCCCACCGGACGACACGCCGGCAAAGATGCCCTCTTCGCGTGCCAGGCGACGTGTGGTCTCCTCGGCATTCCACTGGCTCACATAGATCATGTGATCGACACGGTCGTAATCGCAGATTTTCGGTACGTATTCATCTGGCCATTTGCGGATACCGGGGATCTGCGCGCCCTCGGTAGGCTGCACCCCGACGATCTGGATGGCCGGGTTCTGTTCCTTGAGATAGCGCGAACAGCCCATGATGGTACCGGTAGTCCCCATGCTGGAAACGAAGTGGGTGATCCCGCCCTGCGTGTCGCGCCAGATTTCAGGGCCGGTGGTGCGGTAATGCGCGGCGGAATTGTCGGGGTTGGCAAACTGGTCGAGGACCTTGCCTATGCCCTGTTTCTCCATCGCAAACGCCAGATCGCGCGCACCTTCCATGCCGGCTTCCCTGCTCACCAGTTGCAGTTCGGCGCCAAAGGCGCGCATCGTCTGCTGACGCTCGACCGAGGCATTTTCGGGCATGAGCAGGATGAGCTTGTAGCCGCGCATGGCCGCCGCCATCGCCAGCGCGATGCCGGTATTGCCGCTGGTCGCCTCGATCAGCGTATCGCCGGGTTTGATCTCGCCACGCATCTGCGCGGCGTCGATCATCGACAACGCCGGACGGTCCTTCACCGAGCCGGCCGGATTGTTGCCCTCGAGCTTGACGAGAAGCGTGTTGCCCGTCTCGCCAGGCATGCGCTTGAGGCGCACCAGCGGCGTATTGCCGACGCAGTCTTCGATGGTCTTGTACGTATTCATGCTTTCAACAGATGTTCGATGCAACGGGTCGTGCCTGCTTCCGTGCCGCAGAAGACCGCATCATACTCTGTCCCGGTCAGTGCGGAGTGGCCCCGGTATGGCTGCCGACCCGCGTCATCGCACCGCCCGCCGCATGCGGACTACTTACCACTTACCACTTACCACTTACCACTTACCACTTACCACTTACCACTTACTGGCGGCCGATCGGCAGATAGTCGAACCCAATCTCGCGCATTGCCCGTGGCTCATAGAGATTGCGGCCGTCGAAAATCAGCGGCGTCTTCAGCAACAACTTCATGGTGTCGAAATCGGGGCTGCGGAAGACCTTCCACTCCGTGACGATCAGCAGCGCATCGGCGCCTTTCAATGCGTCCATCGGGCTGTCGACCAGCAAGAGGTCGGCGCGCTCGCCGTAGATGCGGCGGGTTTCCTCCATCGCCGCCGGGTCGTAGGCGGACACGCTCGCCCCCATCGCCCACAAGGCTTCCAGCATGCTGCGGCTGGGCGCTTCGCGCATGTCGTCGGTATTGGGCTTGAACGCGAGGCCCCACATGGCGAAGCGCTTGCCCTTGAGATCGGTGCCCAGCTTTGCGGTCAGCTTGTTGACCAGAACCTGCTTCTGCGCGTCGTTGGCCTCTTCCACCGCGTCGAGCACGCGCAGCGGGATGCCGTTCTCTTGCCCGGTGCGGCGCAGCGCCTGCACGTCCTTGGGAAAGCACGAGCCGCCGTAGCCGCAGCCGGCGTACAAAAAATGGTAGCCGATGCGCGGGTCGGAGCCGATGCCGTGGCGCACCTGCTCGATGTCGGCGCCGAGTTTCTCCGCCAGCACCGCGAGCTCGTTCATGAAAGAGATGCGCGTCGCCAGCATGGCGTTGGCGGCGTACTTGGTCAGCTCGGCGCTCTTCACATCCATCACCGTGAGACGGTCGTGGTTGCGCTGGAACGGCGCGTAGAGCTGGCGCAACAGGGCGGTGGCGCGCTCGCTGTCGGTGCCGATGACGATGCGGTCGGGCTTCATGAAGTCGTCGACCGCCGCGCCCTCCTTGAGGAACTCGGGATTCGAGGCGACGTTGAATTCGATCGCCGTGCCGCGCTTCGCCAGTTCTTCGGCAAGCGCCGCACGCACCTTGTCGGCGGTGCCGACCGGCACGGTGGATTTGTCGACCACCAGCCTGTACTCGCTCATGTGGCGACCGATGTTGCGCGCCGCCGCCACCACGTATTGCAGGTCGGCCGAGCCGTCCTCGTCGGGCGGCGTACCGACGGCGATGAACTGGATCTGGCCGAAGGCGACCGATTCGGCGACGTCGGTGGTGAAATGCAGGCGGCCGGCGGCGACGTTGCGCTTCACCATGTCCTCCAGCCCCGGCTCGTAGATCGGGATGCCGCCGGATTTCAGGATCTCGATCTTGGCGGGGTCGACGTCGAGACAGAGCACCTCGTTGCCGACCTCGGCCAGACAGGTTCCGGTCACCAGGCCCACATAACCGGTACCGATCACGGTAATTTTCACAGCTTTCTCCTAAGCGGTTTGTATCTCGGTTTGAATCTGTCTGAGCGCAGCCAACGGGTCGGCCGCGCCCGTGATCGGGCGCCCGATCACCAGATCGGTCGCCCCGGCGCGCAGGGCTTCCGTTGGTGTCATCACGCGGCGCTGATCCCCTGTTTCGGCTCCGGCCGGCCGGATGCCGGGCGTCACCAGGCGGAAATCCGCACCCAGGTCGGCGCGCAACAGCGTGACCTCCTGTGCCGAGCAGACCACGCCGTCGAGCTTGCAGGCCTGCGCCAGCCGCGCCAGCCGCAGCACCTGCTCGGCGGGTGCTGCGGCCACGCCGGTTTCGTTCAGATCCTCGGCGCTCATGCTGGTCAGCACCGTCACCGCGATCAACAGCGGCCGCTGCGGCAGGTCCGCCAGGGCTTCGTGGGCCGCCGACAGCATGCGTCGTCCGCCCGACGCGTGGACGTTCAGCATCCACACCCCCAATCCCGCCGCGGCGCGGCAGGCTGCCGCCACAGTGTTGGGAATATCGTGAAACTTCAGGTCGAGGAACACTTCGAACCCGCGCGCGATCAGCACCCGCACCAGTTCCGGCCCCGCCGCGGTGAACAGTTCCTTGCCCACCTTCACCCGGCACAGCGCCGGGTCCAGCCGCGTCACCAGCGTCATCGCCGAAGCCGCGCCCGCATAATCCAGCGCCACGATGATCTTGGTCGAATTCACCCCGTCCCTTCCACTCGCCACCTACTGCTCCCCACTCACGCGTCTCCTTCGCGCCGCTCGGGATCGAAACTGTCCCAGCGCCCGCATGCCGGGCAGCGCCAGAAAAACTGCTTGGCCTTGAAACCGCAACTGCCGCACTGGTAACGCATCATGCGCTGGCTGTGCGAGGCCACCAGGTTTTTTTCCACCTGCAAAAGCTCGCGTGCTTCCGGTTCCGCATTGACGAGTTGGGCTTCGAGCAGACGATCGAGCGTGCGCAGGCTGGGATTGCGGCGCAGTTCCTCGCGCGCAAGCTGGCTGGCGGCAGCGGCGCCTTCGGTTTCGGATACCGCCAGATACAGGGTGTTGAACACATCCTGCGACGGTTGCCGCGCATACAGCGCACGCAGCCACAGCACCCCTTCATCCAGCCGTCCCAGCTGACGGTAGCTGCCCAGCACGCGATCGACCACCAGCGCCATATGCGCCGCGCTTTGCGTTTCAACCAGGCGCCAGTTGGCAATCGCCCCCTCGTGCCGTCCTGCCGCGGCATCGAGATCGCCCGCCATCAGGTTGGCGCGCACCGATTGGCGGTTGATGGACAGCGCCTGTTGCAGATGGGCAGCGGCCGCATCGGGATTGTCCCGGGCTGCTTCCAGCAGCGCCAGTTCGCAATGGAAATGGGCGATGTCGGCGTTGAGCGGCTTGCTGGTGTCTTTTTCCAGCATGTGCGCAGCGTCGATGGCTTTTTTCCAGTCTTTCTCCTGTACGTAAATTTCCAGCAGGTAGGTACGTGCCACTCCATGTTGCGGGGTTTCCAGCAGCTTGCCGAATACCTGCTCGGCACGGTCGAGCAGGCCGGCTTTCAGGTAATCCTGTCCCAGTTCGCACATCGCGCGCAGGCGTTGCTCCTCGGCCAGGCCCTCGCGTTCCAGCAGATGCTCGTGCATGCGGATGGCACGATCCAGTTCGCCGCGGCGGCGGAACAGACCGCCCAGCGCAAAGTGCAGATCGATGGTTTCCGGCTCGAGTTTGACGACCTCGAGAAAAGCCTCGATGGCCTTGTCGGGCTGTTCATTGAGCAGAAAATTCAGTCCACGGAAATACGAGTTGGGCAACGCGCGCGATTCGGTCACCACCTGCCGGATGTCGACCCGCGCAGCCAGCCAGCCCAGTACAA
>Ga0207420_1000757_pt1 | contig 24981 bp, 18 predicted proteins | sample ThiBio_inoc_biof_FD_183941 | JGI IMG/M metagenome (GOLD analysis project Ga0207420, IMG submission 183941) | Wastewater bioreactor microbial communities from Cape Town, South Africa - Thiocy_inoc_biof (SPAdes) | ecosystem: Engineered > Bioremediation > Thiocyanate > Unclassified | place: South...
CCTTTTGCACAGTGGTATGATGTAATGTCAGAAGCCACAATTGCTGAAGCAATCCTGGATCGTGTAATACATACGAGTTTTAAAATAGCATTAAAAGGAACCAACTTAAGAAAAAAAATGTAATTTTGTCAGATTCTTTCGTTCTTTGAGATAAGACCATCAAGAGGGGTCAATATCACCGGAACGAGGGGTCAACATTACCGGAATATCCAATATAAGAAACGATTCTTTGAATATCACGTGAAAAAGAGGGATTGTTTGCGTATTTAGTGATAAATTTTATAAACTCATTATTTTCCTCATTTTCGAAAAGAATTGAGTATATCGTTACGTTGGTACATTGCTCTACAATTTCAAGTGTAAAGTTTTTTCTTGTCTTCACTTTTAAGTTAAGTACTACAAAGGTACAATTTTTTATTTGCAAAAAGATATTTTCTGATATTATTTTAGCAAAAGTAGCATTTTTTTCTGATATTGACGCAAACAAAAACGCAATCTACCCTCTACCTACCCCACTTCAGGTTGGTGGCTCTTCCTGATACCGGCAGTCACATTAGTCACCATCTACGGAATAAGATTCAGATTGATCAAACGAAATTCACTTGACTCAATTCATTTGCAAAACGATGAATCCCTGTTTCAATTTTCCGGATCGTTTCCGGACGAGGTTTTTTCACACCGTTCAAATAATGACTTAACTGGCGTTGATTGATACCGGTAATTTTTTCCAATCCGGATAACGAAAGCACATCCGAGTAGTGAGCTAAGAAAGAAGCCACATCATATTTAAACGTAAATTCCAAATCTTCCGGAAACACTTTTCCTTTTTTGGCGTACAACTCTTTCATTTCAGCCACCGACACATAAAAGTCATCAATACATTCCTGTACTGAATGTCCTTCACCTAATAATCCGAACGACAATCCATATTCTTTGTCGGGATCGATAACGGCTTCAAAACGCTTATCGGGAGCAGTTTCAATAATTACATCTATTTTCATGTTTTTTCCTCCGTTTTTTCCTCAGTGATTAAAGTTTAACCCCTGAGTTTTTACTAATTGATTTCATTGTTCCGAATTTTGCTTCTTCAGCTCTGTGATAGCTGAGTGGAAACTCCTTTCCGGTAATAGGGCCATACTATATCGGGTGTTTTCCTCCATCGTAAACCCGGTAACAATCGGCTTTTTTCAGTTTTCTTTCAATCTCTGAATACTTCATAATGTCAATATTCTTTTGATCAATACACTACAAAAGTAGTGTGTTTAATACTATTTAGTTATTCCGATGATATGCTCCCACTTGTTAAATTATCACATATTATCATTTTTCCATAAAAAGGTTTGGCGATTGAATTATTATACCTTACATTTGCACGTAGTGTGTTGTGTTATTTAATACTATAGAATTTAGATTCTTATAATATCTAAATATCTGCCAGCGCGTTGATTTCTGCAATCAAGAAACAATATATGTTTCTATCGGATGTGAAGCATTATTTTATTTTTATGTAAGAGTGACCGAAGGGTGTTGATGTGAAAAAGATTCTGTCAAGGAACCGCAACGTAATTGTACAAATAATCTGTTACTTGTATGTGCTCCTTTTTATTTATGCGGCCATTAGTAAATAGCCCCGTCCGTCATCATCGCCGAACTGCTTATCGCACTGCTGCTATGCTTCAAGGCCACCCGGCTCACCGGCCTGTATGCCTCCCTCTTCCTGATGGTCGCCTTTACGGCGTACATTTACCTGATACTCAATTACAGCGATTTTATCCCCTGTTCCTGCGGGGGGATCATCGAAAAACTGGGCTGGACGGAGCACCTGGTCTTCAATATCGGCTTTGCCGTCCTGGCACTGGCCGCCATTGTATTGGCGGAAAAGGGGAAAGGCACGCCTGCCGTCGCCGTTGTCCTGAAAAGCGTGCTGCCTTCCCTTGCGGCTGCGGGTGTGGTAGTGGCATTGTTCCTGTCGTCCGAGCACATCATGAAAAAAGAGAACAACTTTATCCGGAGGTTCGGGCAACATCCCATAAGGGACGAGAAGGCGTTCGACCTGGGCGCCAACTCCTATTACTTTGCCGGCATTGCCGACGGACAGGTCTATCTGGGGAACGTGACCGCACCGTTGATGCTCACCACCGTGGACACCGCCTTGACAGCGAAAAAGGCCGTGAAGATCCGGCTGGACGACACCTCGCATCCGTTCCGCTCCCTGCAAATGAAGGTGGAACCTCCCTGTTTCTACCTGTATGACGGGAGTGTGCCGGTCATTTACCGGGGGCAGTTGGGTGATTCGCTGGCCCGCACCGTCAGTTTTGAAGACGCCTATTTTTCCCAACTGGAGCCCATGGACTCCGCAAATTTCGCCTTCAGGACACAGAGTGCCGAAACAAAGGCGCAGGTATTGGGGAAACTCGCGCTGGACCGGGAGCCGAAAGTAACGCTCAATCACGAACTGCTGGAAAAGCAGGTGGACGGGGTGTTCGATACGGACGGGCAGTTGCTCCGGGACGATGTGACCGGCGAACCGGTCTATATCTATTTTTACCGGAACGAATTTTTAGTGATGGACAGCAGCCTGCACCTTTCCCGGAGGTTGCACACCATCGACACCATATCCAGGGCGCAGGTGCAGGTGCGTTCACTTTCCGGCGGACAACACAAGATGGGCGCGCCCCCGTTGCAGGTCAATAAGAGGTCGGTCGTGCATGGCCGGGTGCTGTTCAACGAATCCAACCTCATGGGAAAATTCGAATCCCGGGAGATGTGGAGCCGGGCAGCCGTTGTCGACATGTACAGGACCGACAGGCAGGAGTATCTGGGCAGTTTTTATGTGCACAACCGCGGAAGCCATAAGATGGCCCGGATGATCGTCACGGACAGGCATTTCTTTGTCCTGTCCGGCAGTGAAATCGTGCGTTACCGTTTTGCGCAGCCGGTAACACGCCATTTCATTATAACAGGGGAAACAAAAACCCCCGCAGAGTAATCAATCATCTAATTCTTTTTTTAAGATGAAAAAGTTTAAAAAATTCATTTTGCCGGCAGTAGTCGTACTGATGGGAGCCGGCGCCGCTTTTGCAACCAATGCAGCAAAAGTGAGTGACAGTAGTTCGGAAGACGGGTATTATTTTGATAATACCACGGATCAATGTGAAATGAAAAGGAGTGACTGTAGCCATACGGGTATCATAGCCTGCACATGGGTGGATAACAACAAAACATCTCACGACCTCTACGAGCTAAGTGGAACCAGTTGTGTCCGATTGTTGTTTGAACCTGAACAATAGGTCTTTGAAAGAAGGTGCCCAAAGAGCGGACGAGCTCTTTGGGCGCCTTGCTTACTGTTCAATCCACTCCACGCCTTTCTTCCCTTTCAGGTAATAATCGAACCAATCCAATATCCGTAAAGATAAATCGTTACATGCCTCCTGAGAATTAAAAGCATGTCCTTCTCCGGGATAAAACAGGGCAACCACCTTTTTCCGATTCCGTTTCAGCCCGATGTAGAACTCCATGGTCTGCTCCCAATAGATATTCTGATCCTTCTTGCCTGTCCATAATAAGATGGGGGCGTTCACCCGATCCACATAATGGATGGGATTATTTTGAAAGTAAAGCTGCTTGTCTTCACTGAAACTCCTTTTCATTTCATATTGTCCGGTCTCAAATTGCCAGTAAAAAGGTCTCCAGAAATTGTTGTTATAAGAAAAATAGGAACGGACAATGTCACTGTTGCCGGCCCCGGCAACATAGGTTGCGAAGCGGTTGGAGTGGGTGGCGATGAAATTGGTCTCGTACCCTCCGTGCGAGAACCCGAAAAGGCCGATCCGACTTTTATCAATACGAGGGTTGTCTTCCAACGCATCCAGGGCATGGTGCACACAGTCCAAAGCGGATAATCCGGGACCCTTTTCTCCATAAACGATATCGGGGAAATAGACAAAATATCCCTTTTCCAACAGCAACCTGAGATTGAACCCATCGCTGTTTGCCGTGCTGAATGCTGCTATCGGATATTTATTGGGTTTCCGGCTTTGTATCTTATAAATATTCAACACCATCGGATATTTACCGGAAGGGTCATAGTTTAACGGATAATAAAGAATACCTTTCAGGGGAATGCCGTCGCTGTTGGTATAAGAGATCGTTTCCTGTTTGAGGGATAAGATGGCACTGTCGGTTTCGTTGCTTTGAAACAGCACGGTCGGGTCTTTTCCCGGTTCCTTATATACAAGCCGTGGGGGAAGGTTATAGTTTTCTTCACTATAATAAAAATGCGCGTAATCCTCGTCGTACCTCAGCTCTTGTATATTCATATCGGTAAATGGCACGAGTGTCTTATTCTTACCGTTTTTGTATAAGATATAGGCGCTTTTATTTTCATTGGGGTCATACAGCCTGAGCAGCACCGGTTTTTTCGGATCGATGGTTTTCTGGTCAATCCTTTCGGTGATATTTTTCGAAGTCCCGTTGAGGATTGTCACCCGGCAGCCTTCAAAGTCGATGAGCTTCGACAACCTGTTTTCCTCCGAAATATAGCTCCATAAACCGCCATCCCCGTCAAAAAGGACACTTTTCCCGTCTGGTGTAAAATAAGGATTGCCCAACCCATTTCCGGCAATAACCTTTTTCGTGTCTTTTGCAACATGATACGCGTACCAGTTTTTGTCCTTGCCATATAAGATATATTCCCCGCCGGGTGAGGCATACAACGATTTTATGGTATCCATCAGGGTGTAAGAATCTTTCAGGTGGTCGTAGATATCAATGATCATTTTGGGAGAAGCGGTGATATAATCCTGCAAAAGAGAACGGTCAACACTCACGAAATAACGTCCGTCGCCCAGGCTCGCTTGTTCCAGGGCAGAATCCGCGCCTACCTGCTCGATCTGTTTTGCCACGGGTTTCCAGATATAAAAAGCGTACACAGGGTGTGGGTAGAATTTTTTCTCCAACCGGTAATCATTCCCGTGCCAGATATCGACTACCGACGTATCCTGTTTCTCGTAGTCGGCCACTACTTTGAGAAAATAACTATTCTCCTCTCCGGTGGTTTCCGTAAATACCTGTTGAAGGCTTACGGGCAACACATCCTGTAAAGGATACGCCGCCTTAGTATTGAGATCGAGATAGACAACATCCATGGCCATACTTTCCGGGGCCTGTTCATGGATCATGACACCTTGCCGCGCGGGATATATGTCCAGGAACTTGATTTCCCAGGGAGAACAATATAACTGTTCCTTGCCTTTATCGTCCAGCCGCACAAGGTAAGAATCTCCATTTTCCTCTTTGGTAATCACATATACCCGGTCATCTTCAGTAACAATAAATCGGGTCGCGTGATCGACAGATTGCAGCAACTTACCCGAAGTGTCATACAACCCGACCCTGTTATCCGCCTTTTCATTGTAGTGCAACACAAATAACCCATTTTTTCTGAGTGCTTTCATATCCTTTACATACTCGTAACAGATGCCGGTCTGCTTTTGCAGGTTCCTTAATTCCGCCGATTCCCGGTTGCGCGTCAATAAATGGTTATTATCAGGGAAAAAGGGTTCACCTATGATTGCTCTGTGGCCTATTACCTTTCCGGGATGCCGTTTATCAAGGATCAGGATCGTGTCACGGTTCAGGTCATACCATTTGCAGAAAATAAACCATCTTCCATCTTCGCTCATTTTCAAACTCAACATTTTATAGTGCCTGTCCGCAAGCCGTTGCAGCTCATCCTTACTGTTTTGCGCGTCCAGTTTCAGGTCTGAGAATAGCAGCAGGCATAAGGAAAATAATAGAAATAGATTTCTCATGATCAATATCCGGTATTTTGGGGGTATAGATTAGGATTCAGCAAAAGTTCGTTCCGGGGGATCGGCCATACCTGTTTGTAGTCCTTCCAGTCCGGTTTCAGGGCGCTTAACTCATTCAGCCTCCCCCACCGTTTCAGATCAAGGAAGCGGTGACCGGACTCGGTAAAGAATTCCCGCCGTTTTTCGGCCAGGAGTTCGTCGATAAAAGCCTCTTGGGACAATGATGTCAACGGGATTAACCCTGCCCTTTCGCGTGAGGCATTCAGGTAGGGTAAAGCTTCGTCCACCTTGTTTTGCCGGGCAAGCGCCTCGGCCATGATAAAGTAAGCCTCTTCCAGCCGAAAGACAATGGAGTATTCATTTGCGTTGTTCTCCCTGTTTTTGTATTTATAAGGCCGGTACCACGACTGGCCGTTCACAGTTACTTCAGCTATCCATACCTGTTTGCGGAGGTCGTTATCGGCAAAAGAGCCCACCAAGTTTGCGGTCAGTATATAATTATTGGGAGCAGAACCTGTGAAAAAGTAGAAAGCAGCTTCGCTTGTTGCATCCCCATTGTTCTGCGGTTTCAGTTGCCAAAGGATATGCTTGCCCGATTTATGGAATACCTCATTAATATCCGCCTCATATTGGTAGAGGGGAGACTGAAGAATATTTTTCGCTGTCTGTTCCGCCAGCAGCCAGTCTTCCCGGAGCAGGCAAATACGGGCCAGGAGCAGTTGCGCAGCTTTCCGGTTGGGATAGATCCGTTCCGCGTCGCGGTAATCGTCTTCTAACAAGGTAACTGCTTCCATCATATCCTTCTCCAACTGTGTCAATAATACAGAAGCTTCCGTTTTGCCGATCGTCCGGTTGTATTCGTAGTCCAGGCTGGTCGTATAAGGAATGTCGCCAAAAAGCTGTTGCAGGTAAAAATAGAGCAACGACCGTACCAGCAACGCTTCCCCCTTGATCCGGTTTCTATCGTCGTCGGACAAGGTGGTCGATTGTTCCACGCCGTAAATAACGGCATTGGCATAATAAATTTGCTGATACGAGGCACTCCAGACGCTTGCTATGGCAATATTCGTTTCCTGTTGCTGGTTTTGGTAAATATCCATATATTGGTTCTGGTCATAATAATAACAGTCCAACTCATCGGCATAAGCCCCGCAAAGAGAACCTGTTCCGATGTAACTTCCTCCTGTCAGGACAGACCGGTCCCGCACTTGGGTATATAGGTTTGCCAGCGCGGCATTGGCGGTTTGCACATCTTCAAACGCCTGGGGTGTGCCCAGCTGGTTCGAGGGATAGCCCACGTCGATCAGATCTTCACAGGCTGTGAACAATAACAACCCCACATAAATAAACAGATATGATATTCGTTTCATATTTTTAGATCTTTAAAAATTAAATTGAATGCCGAACGACCAGGTCTTCAGCGGCGGTAAAAAGCCGGTTAAAATAAACTCCGGATCCAAACCGAAATAATTGGTAAATGTCAACACATTCTGCCCCTGCGCATAGAACCGGATATCCCGTACGTGTCTGTTTACCGGAAGCCGGTAGCTTAGCTGGATGTTCTTTAAACGGATAAACGAGGCATCGCCGACAGCCGCCGTACTATTCATAAAAAGCGCATGCGATTGATTCTTTTGCGCATCTGTACCGGAGGAGTAAGGCATGTACTGCCCGCCGGGATTATCTTTCGACCATACGTCCAATACCTCCACCGGTTGGTTGTTCAGACTGCCCGGCCGGGACATCATACTGTTGTAATTTTTCTGTACCTGGTTCACAAATTGGAATAAGAAGGAGAATTCCCATTGTTTGTACGATAACTGGTTCGACCACCCCCCGTAATACCTCGGTCCTGTTTCTTTGATCACCCGGTTATCGTCCGGTGAAGAGATGTTGCCATCGTTGTTGTAGTCCGTAAAAATATAGAGACCGGTTTCCGGGTCGATCCCTTCGTAATTATACACTTTCACGATGGAGGTCGGATAGCCTACCACATATTGGTTGGCATAGGTGGAACCTTCCAGTCCCGGGAACGACACCAGCTTGTTCCGGGGAAAAGTGATGTTGAAATCGCTGTTCCAGTTGAACGAGCCTGTCCTCACGGGATTGGTATTCAGTTCGAACTCCAGTCCCCTGTTTTCCACCGTGGCCGGCAGGTTGGCCTGGATACGGCTGAAACCGGTAGTAGCCGGTAACGGGATACCCACCAGCTGGTTCCCGGAACGGTTACGGTACCAGGCGGTGTTCAACCGTATCCGGTCGTTGATAAAGCCCAGTTCCAGGGCAGCCTCCAGTTTCGTCGTCTTTTCCCAACTGAAATAAGGGTTGTACAACCGGGAAGGGTACAATGCCTTGATTCCCCCGTAACTTTTGCTGCTCACGGTATAGGTATCCAGGTACTGGTAATCGCCGATGGCGTCGCTTCCGGTCAGTCCGTAGCTTGTACGCAGTTTTCCGAAGCTCAGCCACCGGATATCATTGAAAAACTCTTCTTCGGCGAACAGCCATGCCGCACCGACAGCCCCGAAGTTGGCAAACCGGTTGTTCGTCCCGAAACGGCTCGACCCGTCGCGCCGCCCGGTAAGGTTGAGTATATACCTGTTTTTGTATTGGTAATTGATTCTTCCGAACAGGGCGGCATACTTGTATCCGGTTTCCGTATCGTAATCGACCCAGGCATTCGCCGCCGCTGCCATGTTTGTGATCAGAGCATTGCTTTCGAACCCCATCCCGAAAAGGCCCAAAGCCGAAGATTGCCGGTGCTGGAAAGTGCCCCCAATCAATATATCCGTTTCGTGCCCGTTAAGCGCATGTTTGTAGTTTACCTGGGGTTCCAACAAATACGTGAATCGGTGTTGGTTCGCTTTGGTAGTGGAGGAGCTTGCAGGTGTACTCCCGAAAGCGGGATTACGTGTCGTATTTGGCGATAATATTGTTTCTTCAAAAATCTGTTGATCGATGCCCCCGTTCAATTTCAGATAAAAAGAACGGAATAGTTCGTACCCCAAGTTAATATTCAGGTTGAGTACCCTATTTTTGTTGTCGTAGGTGTTTCCATAGGGAGCTACCGGATTGGCGAAGGTGTTGTTTTCCCAGTTCAGGCTGCCGTCCTCCTTGTAGAGTACCGGGGCATTGGGGCTAAGCAGAAGAGACTGTTTGGTAACATCTGACCGGATCAAATTATTTGTTTGTTCGGAGAACAGCCCGGAAGCCTTTAACGTGAACCTGTTGTCATCGGACCGGTGGTTCAGGTTCATGGAGAGGTTGTTTGTCTTGTAGTTGAAATCTTTGGCGAATACCGTCGTTTGTTCGTTATGGCCGGCGCTGACCAGAAAATTCGTATTTTCACTGCCCCCGCTTAAAGAGAGCTGAATATTCGAATTAATGGCGGTTTTTCCGATCAGTTCGTTCTGCCAGTCCGTGTAACGGTTTTCATCCCAGGTGCCGTTGATATCGTACGCATTGGCCGGATATTTCGTGATGCCGTCACTGGCATACGCCTGCCTGCGCATCTCCAGGTATTGCGGGGTATCCATCATCTTCAACTTGTTTACCACCCGGCTAAGACCGTAGCTGGTGTTCACGCTGAGAGCGGTCTTTTTAGCAGCCCGGCCTTTTTTTGTGGTGACCAGTATCACGCCGTTGGCGCCGCGGGAACCGTAAATGGCGGTGGCGTCCGCATCTTTCAAAATTTCGATGCTCTCGATATCATTCGGATTGATGGCGTTCAGCGGGTTGATTTCCGTATAGGGAAGTATGGTTGCAGAAAGGCTGTTTGAAGCAGTTTCCGAACTCACAGGCACCCCGTCGATGATATACATCGGGTAATTTCCCGCCCTTCTCAAACTGTTCGTGCCACGGATCTGTATATCATAACCACCCCCGCCGGTACCACCGCTTTGGGTAATGTTCACCCCCGCCATGCGCCCCTGAACGGCGGAAAGCGCATTGCTTACCGGCTGGTTTTGAATCTCCTTGGCGGTCACGCGGGCAATGCTGCCGGTACGTACCGCGTCTTTCACGGTATAGTATCCGGCATTCACCACCACTTCGGACAGCGCGGTGATGTCTTCCTGTAATTGTACATTCAGCCGGGTCCTGCCGTTCAGCGGGATCTCCTGCGTTTTAAAACCGACAAAGGAGAAGGAGAGCACCGCATCGGCCGGTACGCCGGGTAATGTATACTGCCCCTCTTCTCCGGTGGTCGTACCGGTGGATGAGGTTCCTTTAATTACGATACTCACGCCCGGCAACGGGTTACCGGAGAGTTCGGTAACCCGTCCGGTGACGGTGACCGTTTGCGTATAAGCAGAGTTTATAAGGATGAAGGTTCCCGCCAACAGCAGGAATAGCAATCGGTACCGTGCGCGTGTATCCCGTAAGACGGATAACAACCGGTAAAATTGGGGACAATAAGATTTGTTTTTTTCCATCATAGTATATGTTTAACTTGTTGTGTGTATAGAGAATTAACTCATTTAATCAGGTAACATCCAGAATAACAAAATTTATTTTTTGCATCATAGTATATGTTAATGTTTACAAGCCGACTATAAATTTGGTCCGTTACAAACGGTAGATGTGTCGGTGTTTATTGAAAAATTAAACGGATATTTCCGGCTAACGCCGGCTCAAAGAGGTAAAAGTTTTCAGGTAACTGAAACCCGGTGCGGTAGCGGTCAATCGTACGGGCAAGAGGATAATCAGGTATCCAACATCTTATTCGATGTGGCTCTAAGTATATGCGGGAATATAAAAAAAGAGGCGCGGACGATTGCCATTATTCCTGTTGTCAGGCTCCGCAAGGGCCTTATCAGAAGAATAGAACAATGTCCACGCCCTTATTGCTAAGGGCGCTTCCATTCTCTGGTCTTCTGATTTGAATTTTGCGGATTCGACAACAAGACCAAAAAAGCGCTATGTAAGTTGTACCGTATTTAACAGCACAAAAGTACTAATTCTTTTTAATTTCTATGTTTTCATACGCGTTTTGTTTAAGTTTTAGATATTTTTTGTACCTTTACTTCTCTAACTTTGAAATCGGCCTGCTTAGCAGATAGTCATAGTTTAAAATGCAAATAAAAACAAAAACATTGAGACACTGCGTCATATTGAAATGTTTCGCACAAGCGTATTCAAAAAACTTACAATTGTAAAACGTGTTGTACAAAGAAGGATACAAGTTGTATAACTTCTTATAAAATTATTTTCATCTTCGATTTTGTATTATCTTTATTATAAATTTAATTTGAGTCAGTTATGAATGATACGGAAAACAATAAAAAGATTCCTCATCAAGGCAAAAATGCAAAGCGATTCAGGGAAGCCAAAGGCATTAAGCAGGAAGCAATTGCCATTGAATTAGATATTACCCAACAAGCTGTATCGCAATTGGAAAAACGTCAGGAGCTTGATGATGAGGTAATAAAAGTGTATGCCAAAATTGTGGGGATAGACGAATACTTTATCCGGAATATGGTTGATGATTCTATATTGGAAGGCTGTAATTATTTCTATGACAATAGTTTCCAAAACAGGGATTACAGTTCTCAAATCTTAAATTTTAATCCTTTGGATAAGTTAGTGGAGCTTTATTCCGAAAAAGACCAATTGTATGAACGGATAGTCCAACTGGAAAAAGAAAAAAACACTCTTCTGGAAAACTTGCTGAAGGAGAGGAAATAAGGTACGGGGCTCTCCCTTCCCAACCACTAGGGTAGATACTATTTTACAGGCAGTAAAACTATCTGAAGAGTTATTAAAGATTGGAAGGGAAAAGTTTGAAGATTTAAAAAAAAGCGAAAGACGGTAAACAAAATTAATAATTGATATATTTGAAGAACAACGCTTTTAACTGTTAATAAAACAGACGACAACAAAGCTAAACCTGAGATTTTTAAATAGAGCACTGTATGTTGCCTTAACTTCATCCTAAACAGAGGATGGCTAAAAGAGGAATAAACTAAAATCATGCTATTATGGATACAAAACACAAAGTGCCTTTTTTCGATATTGAGGATATAACCCTGCTGATGGAAGTTGGAGGTAGAAAGTATGAAAAAAATAATCCTATACATCAAAAAAAAGGTAGGCAACTGAAAAATGAAGTATGGGAGAAAACTTTATACTGGAAAGATCTGGTAATTAGTCAACTAAGGAAATACAATTATGTAAAAACAAGATCTATACGAAGATGGCAAAATAGTGGAAGCTTCATGCGTTATACCTGGGCTCAGATATTCAAACAGGGAGATGAGCAAAAAGGTATTTACTTTACCGTAGGAGCAGGACAACAAGGGTTAAATTATCAATTTGATTACCAGCATATTGACAATACAAGTATTAAATTAAGAACAAATCAAAAGGCTATATGTGAATCTCTTATAAAAAAGACGAATAACACACGGATATCCATTCCGATAGATAAATTGCATGAATATACTTGGGAGAGACTTGTTAAAGAAACCGTTGATTTTATCATTAAATACACTCCATTATATGATGAAGTTATAAAAAAGGTATTTAATCTTAATCAGAAAAGAATAGCCCGAATAACATATAACACAGCAGGCTGGATAGAGCCATCGGGAAAATACGGAAAAAGTAAAAGTAAAAATTCACACGAGTTTAACTATGGCTATGGACATGAGGAATGGCTATTTGACTTAGCTAAAACCTATAAAGGTTATCATTATGCGTTTTTAGAACCCATAAGGAAACAATATCAGGCATACGAAGACAAGACTTTTGATATAGTTCTATATACCATAAATAGTGAAACAAGGCAACGTTATTTTGTTGGAGAAATTGCCAATGTTAAAGTTCTGACAAAAGACCAGGCAGAAGAAGTATATTCATATTATGAAAAAACAGGATGGCTTTTTGAAATGGAGCAGCAGATTATTGATAAAAATATAAATCCAGATGGTTTTTCGAACTGGAAGGGGTTGAATTTATTTAATATACGCTTTAAAATATCCGATATAAAACAATCTGAATCTCTAGATACACCTATACCACCACACAATCCCATTCACAATCTTAATCGTTATTCACTTATTCATTATAAAGAAGAGTATGGCTTAACCGAAAATGTTGATAAAGTCGATACATATAATTTTGCTGCAGCAAAAGACACCATCCCTCCTGCTACCGGAGGCATCATTAAGACAAAAGAGTACGAAAGGCAACCTAAAACAGTTGAAATTGAATATTTACATCAAGCCATAAGCGATGGGCTTTTGGCTAAATTGAAGAGTGAAAGCAGAAAAGTAAAAAAAGAGGTTGATGCCGGCTATGGAAATAACAGAATAGATTTAGTAGAGCAAGTACCTGATGGAGATATTTTTTATGAGATAAAAACGTATCCTTCATTAAAGACTTCCATAAGGGTAGCTATAGGACAACTTTTGGAATATTCTATGTGGACTGAAAAGAACAAAGCCAAAGAACTTATTGTCGTGACTCAACCGACGCCTGATGCAGAGGCAGTCAAAATATATTTTGCACATATCAGAAAAACATACAATATACCTTTGTATTATCAATCATTTGACATTGAGACAAAGGAGTTATCAGGAAAAGTATAAAAATATGTATGACCATAATATTTATAAATCACATGTAATAAAAGATTTCAATAAAATTAGTATCTTTGGATATTGAGGTTTATCGTACCCGTCAATATGCAATTATTTGCGCAAATGCAAAAGACGCTGAGGGGGGAATAAACAAAAAACATATATCTAATAATGAAGAATTTGGATCAAATAATAAAAATAAGATTTACGCATACTATGAATTTCGCATTTACGAATGTTCCATTTTTATTGCGTAAATAAAACGTTAGTGGCAAGGCTAAGAGACCGACAAGCTAGAAAAATGAAACTAAATAACTAAAGATATGAAATGAGAAAGGTAAGTGGTTCGCTGAATAGTACGTTTTATCTTCCACAGCTAAGCAAGACATACGTTGCTTACGGAGCAGGAATTCCAATTATGCAAGGACAATCGAAAGAAAGTTCAAGCATGTTGAGAATTATCTGTACTGTTCTGATTGACTTCATAGTATTTATTATTATGGACAAAGTTACGAATAGAATTCTTCCCGAAAGGGAAATCGGGGCGACATTCAATAGAGTGTCGTATAATGCATGTACTATTCCGTTAATGAAAATTGATGTAAAGGCTTGCCCCGTTTAACCACTTACCCCTCATTTCTCTTATGGCGACAACTATCAACAAAGGCAAAAAACAGAAAGATTGGTTCAGACTAAAACGCTATCCCCATGTTGGATTGCAGCTAGAGCCAAAGGACAGAGCGTGGATAGAGCCTTACTTGAAAGATAAAGATGCAATTTCAAAACATGCATTTTATCCATTTATTCATAGACAGTTGAAAGTGCGCAAGTTTCGTAAAGAGATATGCCATGACGGAACTCGTTCAAAACTGAGAAAACCATCAACAAAAGAACGTGAGATATATTTCTCAAATCACCTAGACTCTAATGTGTTTAGCTATTACTCAGAAATACTATCCACTGCATACGAAAGTGAAATAAGGGATTTAGGTATAAGCAGTAGTATTACAGCTTATCGTAAAATAAAACTAAACTCAGAAAAGGAGAAGAGCAGGAACAAATGCAACGTTGATTTTGCACACGATATTTTTCAGTTTATAAAAGCCAACAAAGAGAAAGACCTAGTTGCAATTACATTCGACATAAAAAGTTTTTTCGACAATCTTGACCATAAGTTACTGAAAAAATATTGGAAAAGAATTATTAAATCAGGTGCGGACTTGCCGGAAGATCATTACAACGTTTTCCGTAACATAACAAAGTTCTCATATATTGAAGAAAACGACCTTTTTGATAATTTCAAAAATCAAATAATTGTAGAACGTAAGCCAAAATCTTTTAAGGAAATAAAAATCAAGAAGAAAAACTATTTGCGAAATAAAAGGGCTGTCGCTTATTGCTCAAAAGACAATATAGAAGAAATCCGAAACTTAGGTCTAATAAAATCTAATAAGCGAATTAAGGAAAATGAAGACTTAAAATTAAGAACAAAAGGAATTCCACAAGGTTCTCCTATAAGTGCCACCTTAGCTAACGTTTATTTACTAGACTTTGACAAACAAGCACACGACATTCTTAAAAAAATCGGTGGGATTTATCAAAGATATTCAGATGACATGGTTGCTATTTGCCCAATAGAATTTGAACAAGAAATCATTAACCATTTTTCATCTTCAATCCTAACATATAAACTTGAAATACAAAAAAGCAAAACTCAAGTATTCCATTTCATATATGATAACAAAATAGAAAGGCATTATTGCTTTGAAAAAAACATAAACACTAACAGACTTCAAGACAACACCCTTTTTGAATATTTAGGCTTTCAATTTGACGGATACTATACGCTCATTAAAAATTCTAGTATCTCAAACTACTACCGCAAAATGAAACGGACTTTTGCAAGAAGTCGGTTTTATACTTTTCACAACAGGACAGCAACAAAGGGTCAAGTTTTTAAGACAAGACTTTACAAGAAGTTCACATTTGCAGGTGCTGAAAGGAGAAGAATTTATCAAAGACATCCTAGCAAATCAGACTTATTCATTTTATCGCATAAATATGATTGGGGCAATTTCATAACCTATGCTAGACTTGCAGAAAAAACAATCATTGACAATAAAATTGGTGGACAACTGAAAAGACATTGGCGAAAATTTCACGAACTGATGAAAAAAATAGAAGAAAAATGAGAAGCCCAGCCACTAACACGGGCAAGCGTATTTGAAGACCGTGCAATAATTAACAGACTAACACAAACTCTTGAAGTATAACTATAAAAGAAATATTTCTTTTAATTTTACCGACTATAATTTGAATTGCAAATAAACAATGGCAAAGAAGAAAGAAGAAGCATTCAGCGCAAGGAAATATATGGAGATGGCTATTCAGGTAATGAATAAGTCCATTCAAGAACCGAGGCAGGACAAAGTAAGTCCTAAGGTGGGTGCAGTTTTAATTAAACCTGATGGCACAGAAGAAACAGCGTTTAGAGGAGAACTCCGTCACGGTGACCACGCAGAATTCACTTTGCTTGAAAGAAAAAACCGCAGTAATCTTTTAGATGGCTCCATATTATTTGCAACACTGGAACCTTGTGCTCCCGAAGCGAGGAAATATCCTAAATTGGGTTGTGCTGAACGAATTGTAAATGCCCGCATAAAGAAAGTTTGGATTGGCATAGAAGACCCCGACCCAACCGTTGACCGAAAAGGCATTAAATACCTTTTGGATAATGGTGTGGAAGTAGAAATGTTTGATGTCGACCTTCAAAAGCAAATTCGCGATGCCAACAAACGATTTATTAAAGAAGCAGAAGAAAGGGCTAAAATGGCAAATGATAAAAAGTTATCCATTGTATTATCTGAGAAGGAAAGAACCGAACCTCGAGCCGAACTGAATGATTTATCGAAAACACATTTAGATGCTTTCATCAAAAAAGCAAAACTGGATGTAGAATGGAATACGCCTGAGTTTTATAAAATACTCACACAATTGGGCATTTTAGAATTGAAAGGTGAGAAGTTTTTACCCACAGGTTTGGGCTTGCTTTTGTTTGGTGAACGGCCACAATTAATTTATCAGAATGCCTTGATAAGAGCCACATACAAAACCAAAGGCAGAGGAGAAGATATTGACACCATTGAAGGATCACTTATTTCACAGGCTGATAAAATTCAACAATGGTATGAAAGCCATATTGGCAAACAGATAAACCGTTCATCTACCGAACGAAAAATTACTTATGATTACCCATTAGTAGTTTTTCGAGAAGCTATCATTAATGCCATTGTGCACAGAGACTACGATATTGATGGTGCTCCTATTTATTTTGAGATTAACGATGATGCGATAATTATTAAAAGCCCAGGTGGACCTGTTAAGCCAATTACATTGGAACAAATTAAGCGGTTCAATGCTCCTTCATTAAGTCGTAATCCCAAAATAATGTATGTGTTTGACCAAATGGACTTAGTGGAGCAAAGAGGCTTAGGTTTTCAAACCATTAAAGACCTGCCCACAAAGCATAATTTGCCTTTGCCCTTAGTTTCTTATGAAGCCCCGTATATGGTACTGACATTTCCAAGGAACATTGAAGCCGCTAAAAAAGTAGCTGACAAGCCAAACGTAGCAAAACTTACAGATGCTCAATTAAGAGGTTACGAATGGCTTAAAACAATTGGAGAAGCAAGCACAAGGGAATATTCAGTTCATTTTGATATTGGGTATAAAACAGCCCAAAGACATCTTGCTGCTATGAAAGAACTTAGTTTAGTACGTGATAATGGAGAAGATGCTAATTCTCCTAAATACAAATATGTTGTGAAAGAGTGAGATCGATAGGTTGGACAAGAAGTTGGACATAGTGTCCAAGCTGTAGGTGTAAAAGATGCTTTTAATGCTGAACTTGGACAAGGAGTTGGACATAGTGTCCAAGTAGATGAATTAGGTAAAGATACTAAGGTTGTAGAAGATATAAGAGAAATATGGGAAACTAAGTGTTATTAAAACTGGACAATCCAACAAAAAAAGACAAAGTAAATGACATTGAAAAACAACATAGATAGAGATTTAACAACACGGTTGACAAGAACGCCCGCTGAAATATTTAGTGGATTTTGTAACAAAGGAAGGATTGAAAATTATATCAAAAAAAATATTGAACCTTTTATGAATGATTTTGCGAACAGGATAAAAACGTCAGTATAGAACGAGTAACATAGTCAGTTCAAATCATTATCACATCAATATTATGCATCTGCGTACCTTCATAAAATCCCCAAAAAATGGACTTGCGACCAACAATTGCAAGGAAAACTCCATCAATGACAATCTCTGATTTATAAAACACATCATGGATAGATGATATGTCAACAGTAGATGGGGTAGGATTATCTTCTGGGTGAGTATGCCATTCTCCTAAATAAAATCTTGTTCGATTAGAAGATTCAAATTCACGTTTAATTATCTCGTTTGCTTTATTGGCATTGCGTGTGCAACCACATTTAGAGGAACGGTCTATTAGTATACATGGCTCAGATGCTCGGTTGATACGGTAATATTTTTCATTAATTTCTGATCCCAATAGTATACCGCCATTCTCATTACCTGATATCTGACGCATTGAGTTCAACGCGTCTACAGCTTCTATCGTCACTTCAATTGTATAGTCAACCATGCTTATAGATTCAACTCTTGGACTTCTCCCAAGTTGATTAATGCAGGATCGACTGTCAGTTTGATGTTTTTTTCTATTGCTATATCTATATTTCCTACCCATCGGTAACATTTTGATTGTTGAGGTTGTTGTATAAGTTGGTTTATATATGGGTAAAGAGCTGACAACAAAAGGGTCACATCATTGCCCGAATAAAGAGAATACTCCCCGTTGCATCCAGCATCTCTTTTTATAAAACGATCTGCATAAGCTAAATATTCAGTTGGTTCAAGTAGATTATATTTATAAAGCATCCTTTCTTCATTATTGTAAAGATTGAAGTTTTCAGGCATCTGTTCCGGATTAATGTACACTAGATGCCCCGCAATACCGAAAGGTTCGAGCCAGAGTATAAATGTCGGTAATTTAATACGTTCTTCGCATAAAGCGTCTACGACAAATTTCTCAGTCATGACATCACCTGTACAAAGAAAGAGAGCCGTATGAGTATTAACACTTTCGTTATCATTTGTGACAACGCTTTGAAATGTATCATTATATGTCTTTACGTCTCTTTCTGGACGAACTGAATACAGATAATCAGCTATTGCATCCACCTTGCTTTGGTAAATGTAATGAAAACCTAACAAATGCCTCCCTATATTTTCAGGCTGAAGAGTTTCCTCATCTATCAACGTAAAATTGGCATTATTCCAACCACTAAGAAAGTATGTTAAATTAGAGCCTATACTACCGAGCCCGGTTATGATGAACGATTGTTTTGGCATCTCTATTCCTGCTGTGCGCATAGCTATACGACGAGAAGAATACAACGAACCATATTGTCGTTCTAACAATTGGTTCTTCTTTTCAAATCGCAATAACAAATCGCATGCAGTAAGTTTATTATTGCGGAATCCTTTCTTTTTTGTATTCACTTTGTCTATGTAAATACCACCCATTGATGTTTCTGATAACTGGAAAACTATAATTCCACCATGACCGGTATTGATAAAAGACTTAATCGCCTTATGGTCTTCAGTAGACGAAGCACATTCTAAAAGTTTTTGTAGTGTTAGACTGTATGGAGCCTTATCTGGAACTGTGACACTCTTTACGAATAAAACTTCCGTTTCCATTGCTTTATGATGATATTTCAAATAACGTTCAATATTTGATTCTTCATCATCTTTAGGAAGTAGCAAGGCTCTAGTTATTGTCTTTGGCTTTTTGGCTCCTAAAATATTTTGATTGTAACGCAGAGCTCTCAAAACACAAGTTTCAACAGGAAAGTTTTCATAAATCAACCAATAATCAGAAGTTTTTGGCTCTCCATCATATTTTCGCCTCCAATAACTATTTATCTCCGCACTGAAGTCGCTTACATTTTCATTTTTTATGCCCTGTCCAATTAGTTCTTTCGACTGTTTCAAACAATATCGAATAATCTCATAAGGATTATCTATAGGGTAACTCGCACCATCTGGCATCAAGCATAACTTACCCCCAACACTTTCTATATGGGGTAAATATCCGAATGTTTTACTTGGGAAGTATACATCCGGTAATGTATAAGGAAACGATTTTCGAAATCCAAAATACAGTTCTATTTCCTTGACTTGACCATTTACATCTATATCTGTTATGACTTTCCATTGTTCAGCATAATAATCCTTTCGAATATTTGGTATTTCGTCCGCATACTTTACATTTTCTATTTTATAGAGATGTTCAAAGCATGAATTTAATATGTCTGATAGGTCATGCAAAGCGACTGTTGGTCTTTAAGGTTCCTGAAAATGATTTTGTCTGTGCATCTTCGTCCTCGTCCTTGGCTGTACTACAGGAAAATCTGTTTCCAAAATGTTTCTGCCATTTTATACAGGCTTCATGAGGATTCTTACTTTCAATAGCTCGAGTTGCATCGTCCTTAAAGGATTTCAGTTCCGCAAGAAACTTATCTTTCCGAGTTTTCTTGTAATATTCAAACAGGTCTTCATAGGGATGTGTTGGGCGCCAACAATGAAATCCATTATCTTCACTCAAAGCATCATGCATTGCTGTTAAAAGATCTCGCATAGCAATGTCTTCGCGTGAATCTACATTATCATTATAATATTCAGCCGCAAGCATTGTCATAATACAACCTGTAGGCATCTTAAAGTCTTTTTCATTGTTGATGTATTCACACCAAGCTTTCAGATAGCGTACTAATCTACGTAGCATCGGCTTTTCCCCACATTCTTCGCAGAACCAGTCTATTAATTCACGTGGATCTGAATCCATCCAAGGATCTTTACGATGTGCTAATCGTGGATGCTCATCTCCATCCACCATAAAGTAAATGGGCAGGTCTATGTGATGTCCGTCAGCATAAAGTACCGTCACACAAGGAGCATTGTCTTCTGCTCCTCTTGTTGTATGATTTTCAACCGCTTTTAGCACTTCCTTATGATACCACTCTAAATCTTTACGTTCATCCTCTGATTTACCAACGAAGTAGATGCCATCATCAAGATCATAGGCTCCTAGCCCGTTCTCATCCTTGATAGGAGTAAGTATTGTGTGCATGGCATATGAACCTTGCCAATAAAAATTTGGTTGAATGTAGTCTGCATGATTATTTTTGAAGTACTTCCGAACACGGTCACGCAGCGCATCACGGTTAGTTTTTAATGTAGATCGTCTTTTCTTTGTTGCGTTTATGGTATCATGAAACGCATTGAATTGTTCTTGATTATTTGCCATATTCGTTTGGATTTATAGATTTTGTAGTTGTAAAAAAGTATTTTATCTCTGGTTTCATTTTTGCGTTTATTGCTGTATTATCAGCTTTTTTACGTAGTAATTTCAGCGAAGCCGGGCTAGCGTTGTCCATATCTATAAGAGAAGCTTCTTCTGCTGAAAGAGGAAGATTAGTAATACGTTCAAAATTAAAAGGGAAATTTAATCTCCCTTTTAGATGCTTCAAAAGGCACATTGCAGATTTTGACTGTCCTATGGAATATGCATCAAAAAGAGCATTTTTCCAATTAAGAAAATCACGATTCACTTTTTTGTGTACTTCGCCCTTTTCTTTTTCACAACTACTTATAGATAAGATTTCAAGTCCATTTATACGATCATCGTCGGCGAATTTGTAGAGAAATTCAGTTAAACCAACCAAAATGGGATTGTTAGCCCACAAGCCTCCGTCTACAAACTGATCATCTTCTATTTCCATCATTGGAAAATAAGTTGGAGCGGCAGCTGTTGCCAAAGCAACATCTACATAGCTTTTTTCATCATCCTCAGTAAAGTTTGAATAATCCTTCTTGAATATACGAGGAATAGCAGTATTGGTATTATATGAAGGAATACAAAGGAAATTATTGCTTTCTTCAAGTTTTCTCGAACCAAATACTTTTTCGAGTGCTAGACGCAAAGGTGTAGCTGAGTATTTTCCTCCAAATGCAGCTTGTCTTGCAATCAGAAATTTGTCTCCATGAGGGAGTTTCTTTAATTTCTCGTTAAAAATTGCAGGTCCCTTTTGTTCATAGAAGGCAACAACATCCTTCATTGGAATTTTAAGTGAAGCAGCTAAAGCTATGATCCCACCAGTAGAAGTTCCACATAGCATATCGAAACAATCTGAGATTTTCACTTTAAAAACTTCCTCAAATTTTGCTAGTAACTGCGCTGAGTAGAGCCCCTTAATCCCCCCACCGTCTATACTGAGTATTTTAAACTTTTTTGGTTCTTCCATGTATTATTTTTAATTATTGTTTGATACATACATTACTCCATACAATCTTAGTGCCAAGGAATTAAGAAAAGTGAATTTCGTTAGGCTAATCATATATAAAATACTAAAAAACCAAACTCTGTCATTTTAACTGCCAATCTGACAGGCGTATCATCTGGAGCTAGCAAGGCTAAAGAATGAACTATTTGTGGAGTGTAGAAAAATCACTCCACAAATCATCAAATCCAAGAGAGAGTGTGCAAGACACTTATGCTTGATTTTCAATAGGTCTTACATCATCCAAACTATCAGTTTCTGTTTGCGAAGTTATTTGAATACAATTCGCATTTTTACTCCATCGAAGTTCATAACTTAATGCGATATAAACAGCAACAGACTTGTCTAAATCATCAGTGCTATTATAATTAGAGGCTATTGTTTGCTTCAAGTTGTCATTTCTAAATAAATCAACAACACTTATGCTAATTTTCTCTTCAGAGTTACCTATTGGCTCAAGAGCATATTTTTCTTTTGTTTCTTGGGATATCTCATGTATTCTTAATTCTGGACAATTTGATTTCCTTAGTATAAATAGAGATTGTCCAACATAAGGTAATCCCAGATAACCAATGTTTATCACATTAATTCCTATGAAAGTATAGACATTGTTTCCTTTATGAACAAACTCATTCTTATGCTTATCCATTCCCATGTAAAAATCTAAATTAAACCCCATTGAAGCAATAATGTAGCTTTCTTTATCTTCTATACCCAACCTCTTTATTGCCTCAAAAATATCAATACTAGAAATTTTATATATTCTGCTCTTTCCAAGTGTGGCAAAAGACATAGAAAATAAATATTCCATTTCCTGAGCGACTCTGCCAGCTAAGATGGTGTCGTAGTTGAGATGCGATACATCATCAGTCCAAGATCCCTTATCCATAATCATAAAATCCATATGTCCAATATAGTTAGAATAAGGGAAGTTTGTTTCTTCAACAATACCAGAACTTAGTAAGGGATGGATTCGCCCTATAGTCTTCCTTAGTATTCTCAGCGTAGATTCTTTGAATTGTGTTAAATGGGCAGGGTCAATTTCGCGTTCCTTTTCAATAACTGGTATTTTTTGTTTTATGCTATCAATATAATCACTTAACAATTTAGTTGGCTCTTCTTGTTTTCTTTCAATATAAATTTCCTCTTTCAAAAAACTGTCAAATTGCAAAAATTTGATTACTTTATACTCTTTGGAAAAATAGTTTTCGGTGAATCCCTTTAACCGTTCTATTCTTTCTCTCATAAAATTGGCTTCTCTTACCGTTTCTGGCAACTTCGGCAAATCAGATGATTGTATGCTGTAATAATTTGTTTTAAAAGTTGAGTAAATATCGTATTGCCTTAAAAATAATAAAGCAAAATATTTTTTTAACCACATAGCCATAATACCATTAGCACTAATACCCGAGTTGTCGGGAAAAGAATATCTCTGAATGTAATGCATCGGAGAAGACTTATCGCCCTTAATAGATAAATAGTCAGACATTAGTTCTATCATAGTGTTTGGCACTAATTTGTAAGACGCGGGCATTGATTGAGTAAAATACATAACTTTATCAAGTAAAGCATATTTTTTACAGTAAAGTAAAAGTGCGCCGAGCATATAATGAAATTCTTTAAATCTTTCTTTATGGATTTTGATTAAGCTTTCATCAATTTCATTTTCAGAATCAAAGTAATCATTTCTATGATCAGATAGCTGATAAGTCATGTATTGATGAGCGTATTTCCAATACGAGAAAATCATATGATCGTTGTCATAAAAGATGGCTTTTCTTAATTCAGTCCAAATCACACCATAGGTCTTTTCACTAAAATAGACATTCTGATTGTTGGCAATTAATAATTCTAATATTAAAGCTCCCCCTAGCCTCGGGAATGGATACTCTTTTTGTCTCGTTATGAGCAGGTTATTAGCTTTACTTATAATGGCATAATGTATCTCTGGATATTCTACCTTATACTCTTCGTCTCTATTAATATTTTCGTAAAATAAATTAGTGATAAACTCTAGTGCTTCAAGTTGTAGGCGTTCTTCATTTTGTTTTATAGAATAATAGAAAATATGAGAAATAGCCACAGTCCATTTGTCGTCTTTCTTTTTTTTGTACTTCTTCTTGTAATGGTTTAGCAGCTTCAATGGAGAGTCGTATGTTTCAATTATATCTTTTATTCCAAATAATGAGCATACAAGAGAGATAGTCGATAAAAACAAAAGGGAAAAAGCCGAATAATCTAATATACTGTTAATGAAATCAATACTTGTGTCAATCCTCGGAATTTGTAACAAATAAATGAATAGAACTATAAGTGATGTGGGAAGAGCATATTTAAATGTTCTATAACGAAATTCTTTATCAAACAAATTAGCAATTTCATCTGATGAATATTTTGTGTTTATAATATTTCTCTGACCAGACAATATAGGAAATGCTATTGCTAGAATCCCCACAATAAATGGAATACAAGCAACAGTTATTGCTTCTGGATATCTGCTATCTGCTAATCGATTGAATAAGTCTTCCATAAAATTATACTACTTCACACTCCCAATAAAGTTGTAATCACAATGCTTAAAGTCATACATTTCAACACCAACCAGATCCGCACCAATTAGCGTTGCTCTGTATAGTGGATATTCCGGTGATGTTGACCCCCTCTTGATGGTCTTATCTCAAAGAACGAAAGAATTTGACAAAATTATATTTTTTTTCTTAAGTTGGGTCCCGAGTTATGGAAATCTTTCCATAACTCGGGAAAAAGTTACAGGATGCAACACCGGACGAATATTTTTGAAGAGTAAGACACCCCGTTGCCAAAATGTTGTATTCTTATTTGCTGAAACTGCTGCACTTCTAAATGCTGTTTACAATTGGATTGGATCCCACGCCAAGATTTATTCCTGTCACCTCTTGATCTTTGTGTAGGCCTCCGGTGAAGTACGTCTTTTCAATTTGTCACAAATTGATATAACTAGCCCCGAGCAGGATCAAGTAATTTTATAATATACCCAAGAATTTGGACAACAGGTTAAGCCAAAATAAATGCTTAATTTTGTGATATGAAAAAGACAAGAAAACAACATTCAGCTGCCTTTAAAGCAGAAGTGGCCTTAGCCGCTATCCAGGAACGGGAAACCCTTTCAGA
>Ga0207420_1000763_pt1 | contig 24887 bp, 22 predicted proteins | sample ThiBio_inoc_biof_FD_183941 | JGI IMG/M metagenome (GOLD analysis project Ga0207420, IMG submission 183941) | Wastewater bioreactor microbial communities from Cape Town, South Africa - Thiocy_inoc_biof (SPAdes) | ecosystem: Engineered > Bioremediation > Thiocyanate > Unclassified | place: South...
TTATCTTGATCGATAAGTTCTTCCAAGCAATAAAACTCAATTTGATTTCTGTTTTTACCTTTAATGTATTTCATAAGGTAAAGATACTTAAAATCAGTGGCTTGAGCAAGTTTTTGAGTGTTTAGTTCTCAAAAATCAATGGGTTAGTAATGCAGTGGGGTTTTTAGACAGTTTGACGGGTTCGGTATATTTTTTTATAAGTTGTTATTCTATTTTTTCTTGCCATTTAAGTCTAATGTTTCTTTTTAAGTTCTGTTGTTCGCTGCTGACCCCTAACGGACGGACTAAGCGGCAAATCCAATAGGGTTAGGGCTTTTTTCCATTTAAATCACTAATTGCTGCTTGTAAAACTTGCCATGATATTTTTGCGGTATCAATGTCAGGAATAAAACCCGTACTCATCTGCTGATAAGGGTGAATATAGTTTCTAAAATCTCTGAGTGAATGACTAAATTTTTTTACGTCAAGGCCAATAAAGCCAATATTCTGTGCAACATCAATAAGGCTGCTTAATGTCCAATCTTGAAGGAGTAGCACTTTACCTGTTTCTCTGTTTTTAGGACTTGCTGACGACTGATTAAAATCTTTAATATTTTTAATTGCGATTCCTAATAATAAACCTTCTAAAACGCTTCCACATAAAATCACTGCTGATAAAGCAGACTCACTATGTATATTTCTCTGGATTTCAAATAATCTACTTTTTATAATTTCAATCACATGTGCATCAATATCAAGATTGTCGACATTTATATTCTTATATTCTCGCTTTAGAAATTCGTCTTTTGTAGTTGCTGCGTTTTTACTTGTTGTTTTGTCATAGACTCCACGTAATCTATTAGCAATTGTAAGACAGTCATTAAATATTATTGCTTCTTCCTTTGTGATTTCAATACTGTTTACCTTTCTGCTCGTTTTCCAGTAGGCTAACATTTCATTTATTAGCTTTCCAACTATACTGTCACTTTCTGTTTGCCAAAATATACGAAGTCTTTTTGCTTTTGAGTCTCCCCGAATGGCATACTTCGAATTGTAAATGTCGAGTCCACAAACATTATAAATAAATTGTTGAAAAGAAGAATTATAAAAGTCTAAAACGAAACCTCTCTCCATCTCGAATTGTTTCTCCAATATTAAAAATTCATTTTGTCTAATATTTGCCATAAATAGTTGATTTTATTTTTTAGCCTTACTCCTAACATCTAACCACACCCACCTCTCTCCTATACACACACCCATAGCTCGCATATATCCACCTTAGCCTTTGAGATAAAAATAGTCAAAACACTGAAACCAAGTGATATAAAAAATAAGGAGATTTTGGAAGTGTTTCGTATACAATATTTCAATTTAAGGGGAGAAGTATTTTAAGTGTTATAAATTCACAACAAAAATAGAAACAAAAACAGAATAAACAATAAGTTCTGATAAGTTTATTTGTTTGAGTGGTCTACAACGCTTAAATACCCATTGGAACCCTTATGACGTATAGCCTTTGTTGGCGATTTGTTGTTTTTTGTCAGTGCGCTGGAGCAGGCATACTCTTTTGCAAGCTTTGGTTTATGTAGCTTGCAAATGTGTGTGATTACTGCATTGGCTCATTGTTCGAGTTTAGATTCAGTGAATTTTATTTTATAATCCTCTTCAAGTTCTTAATATCTTCCTCTAACTCTTTTAAATTTTTCTCTTTGTCCAATGCCTTTTGAACAAGTTGATATTTCTCAAACTCTTTGTCTGATTTCTCTAATGCCATTTTGTGACTGATTTTACCTGCATGATCAAGCAGTTCACGATTATTCATTTGCAGGATAAGGTCTAACCGTGTAATCCAATCTTTCATATACATCGGGGTATGCTGTTGTGCCATTGTTTCGGCAAATGCAAGATACTGCTCCACCAATAGCCCAAGTAGTTTTATCTCATCCTCATGCAGATAGTTTTTGGCAATACTGACATCCGATTTTTTGATGGAAATCGTTCCTTTTTTGTCATAGGACTGCATTCCCATCAATGTCAATTCAGCATTTACTCTACGATATACAAGCTATGCAGCGGTCTGTTTGCTGATCGCCCACAACAATTTATTTTGAACTATCTTAAAAAATCCAACAGTCTTTTCATCCTTGGGGTCATAGTCTATACTGGTCGTGTATATATCTTTAATTTTCTGATAAAAAAACCGTTCAGAAACTCTTATCTCCCGGATACACTCTTGAAGTTCGTTAAAATAATTCATTGAATTTCCCGATTTAAATCGATCATCATTTAGCATAAAGCCTTTGATGATGTACTCTTTGAGTCGTTGTGTAGCCCATATTCGGAATTGTGTGCCTTGTCTGGACTTTACTCGATAGCCCACTGAAATAATGACATCAAGGTTATAGAAATCAAGGTCTAGTTCCACCTCCCGATTACCTTCCATTTGAACTGTTCGGAAATTCCTAACAGTTGCTCTTGCATCTACCTCTCCTTCCTCAAAGGCATTTTTAATATACTCACTTATAGTCGCTTTTGATTTTTGAAACAGCTCACACATCTGTGTTTAAGTAAGCCAAACAGTTTCATCTTCTAATCTTACATCGATTTTGATGTTACCGTCAGAGTTTTGGTATATGATTATTTCGTTGTTCATTATATTGTTCATTTATTTTTCTTCTGTGTATTTCATTTCGTATAAAATTTATCATTCTCCCATTTTGTCGAATTATTGATAATGTGTTCCAAAACATGTTGATATGATTGTTCGTTGCGGATGATATGTTCATAACAATTGCGTTGCCAATGTGTTTACACCCCGAATATATTCCACCGTAACAATAAATTGAAATGCACCCAACATATTACCAACGGTTTTATCCGTAGGGGCAATCCCTTGTGGTTGCCCTTTATCGATAACGGTTGCATTGTTGTTATCGGTTGTAATGTTTGTGTTTGGGGCAAAGGATCATTGGGGGCAACAAAATCATTCATTGGAGGCAACCACAAGGGTTGCCCCTACGATTTGCAAAATGGCGTGAAAATGATTGGGCATAACAATAAATTCGTGTAATTCAATATTGTGAAAACGAATTGGTAATTGTAACCATTCGTTTTGTCCTTTTTACGATTGCCAACTTGGAAAGCAACAACGTTTTCATTTCCGTTAGCCTTTGATTTTATATCATTGTTGTCCGATAAAAATTATTTCATAAAGTAAAAGTGCAAGGACAAAGATTATCGCTTTAAAAAAGTCAGTCCTTCCTTCAATCCTTTGGCTAATTCGCTAACGCTTGTTGTTTCGAGCATGTGTCTTAATTCGTTGCGTATCACTCCAAATTTATCATGTACAGGACAAGGTTTTTCATTGCTGCATCCTTTCAATCCCAGTCCGCATCCAACAAAAACCTGATCGCCATCAATTGCCGCCACAATATGGCTCAAATGTGTTTCATCCATCTGTGTATGAGACATCAAAAAGCCTCCTGTAGGTCCTTTGAGCGAATCGACAATACCGGCGCGCGACAGTATTTGGAGTATTTTAGCGGTAAATGGTTCGGGAGAATCAATAGCTTTAGCTATTTCTTTTATATTCACACGGTTATCGTTGTACGATTGCTCCGCAATATAAACAATCGCTCTAATTCCGTATTCGCATGCTTTTGAAAACATCTTATCTCAATTTTATGACCGACAAAGATAGCAAATTGTTTTGCATGGCGGATATTTTTTGTAAACAAGTAACGGCTTCACCTTCAAGCAAAGCCGTTACTAAATCTTCGTTACGAATCTACACTATCCAATCTGAAATCTTGGAATTTCAAAATTTAAAATTTCCCTCGTACTTCGCAACTTATAACCAATCGTTATTTATCATGCTCCTTTTGCCAAGCGGTTTTGTGCTTGAAACTCAATTCGAACACAAAATAAACCACAGCAAACATACCTACTGTCAGAATCACGTCGCCAATGGTACGAAGCCATTTCAGCGTTACCATAGCCGGTTCCTGCATCAATTCAGCCGAACGAGCATACCACATGCCGTGCTGCATACTTTCCACCGCTTGCCAAATTCCGATAGGCAACAGGCTCAGAAGAGCCATAAGCAGCAACCCAATGTTCAATCCCCAGAATCCGATGCCCAATAATTTGTCGTTCCATTTCACATGTCGGTAGATACTTCTCAACACAAACAGCATCAGCGAGATACCAAGCAGTCCATATACCCCGAAAAGTGCAGTATGTCCGTGGAGCGGTGTAGTGTTCAAGCCTTGTACGTAATAAAGCGCGATGGGCGGATTGATGATAAATCCAAATACACCTGCACCCAAGAAGTTCCAAAACGCGACTGCAACCAAAAACATAACAGGCCACTTGTAATCTCTCAACCATCCTTTTTCACGGCTTATCTTGTAATTTTCGTATGCTTCAAAACCGATTAAAGTTAAGGGAACAACTTCCAACGCACTAAATACCGAACCCAATGCCATTACAGCGGTGGGCGTACCGGTAAAGTAAAGATGGTGGAATGTACCTATGATACCCCCCGACAGGAAGATAATATTGGACAACAACACGCTCGTAATAGCCGTTTTCGGACGTAAAAGTCCCATACGCACAAACAGGAATGCAGCTACAACGGTAGCAAAAACTTCGAAGAAACCTTCTACCCACAGATGGACAACCCACCAGCGCCAGTATTCGGCGATTGCGAGGTTTGTCTGTCGTCCCCACATCAATCCTGCGCCATAGAAAGCGGCAATAGCGGCGCACGAAATAAGGAAAAGGAATATCAAGTGTTTATTTTCATTCTTAGTTTTGAATACGGGCAGTAGCGGACGAATCATCAAAACAAGCCATATGATAAGTCCCACAAACAGGAATATTTGCCAAAAACGACCTAAGTCAACGTATTCATATCCTTGATGACCAAACCAGAAGTTTTCAATATAACCTAATTTTTGCATAATTCCCAACCACTGACCAATCATGGAACCAACCACAATCACAAGCAGTGCATAGAACAGAAAATTCACGCCGAACACCTGAAATTTAGGATCTTTACCCATAATGGACGGTGCGACATAAAGTCCCGTACCCAACCAAGCTGTAGCAATCCAGAAAATAGCCAACTGCGTATGCCATGTACGGGTAACGCTATAAGGCAAAAACTGATCGAGCGGAATACCGTATAACCCCTGCCCCTCTACGCCATAGTGAGCAGTAATTATTCCTAAACCGACCTGCGCAAGCATAAGTGCGCATACAATCCAGAAATACTTGCGCAACACAGACATACTATGTGTAATAGTTCCACCGATAAGCGGGTCATCTTTGGGTAAAGGAAGTTCTTCTTCTCTTTTCGATGCCACATGGAATCCGGCTAAAATCCCGATAAAGAGTATAAGTGCGATAACACTCACACCCGACCATAAATAAAGTGATGTAGTGGGATTATTGGCAACTAATTTTTCATTGGGCCAATTGTGAGTGTACGAGATATCAGCACCGGGACGATTGGTTACAGTCGCCCACGTTGCCCAAAAGAAAAAGGCATTCAGTTCTTTCAGACGTACAGGGTCTGTAAGCGTATTGGTACGCATGGCGTAATACTCGCGAAGCTGATTAAACTCTTCGTCATCAGTAAAAAGTTTGGTGTAATACACTTCCAATTCATTTGCAGCGATGTGTCGGTTTGCTGAAATCGTCAGCACGCCCGTTGCCTTGTCGTAGGTATTGGTGCGCACATCGTCTTGGAGTATAAATTCCAACGCATTTTGCTCGGCGATTGTAAGTTCATCGTAATTTTTCTGATGTTTCTCGTTCGCTAACAAATCAAGCATTATAAGTGCTTCGCGGTGTAGGCGGTCGGCAGTCCAATCGGGTGCTACATACGAACCGTGTCCCCAAACAGAACCAAGCTCTTGACCCCCGGTGCTTTGCCACACATTTTGTCCATTTTTAATGTCCGCTTCGGTATAAACGACTTCCCCCCTGTCGTTCACGACTTTCGTAGGAATAGGCGGCGCCTCTTGATAAATCTCCTTACCGTAGTAAAGAAGTACAGCAAAAGACAGCGTTATTACTGCACCGAAAATAACCCAAAGTTGTTTTTGTTTTCTGTCCATTGAATTTAAATTTTAGATGTTAGAATTAAAGACATTTTTATCCTTTTTATATATAAAAAAATAGTATTTTTAAACAAAACAATCAGCAGAAAACCACTTATTGGCTGATTATTAAATCATTAAAACTATAATATCAAAATTTCGACAGCAAAGTTAATAAAAATAAAATAAAAGACAAGTTTATCTCCAATTACAAAGCTTTTTTTGTGTGTCTTCTGAAAAGGTATATTAAAATGGCTACTACTACAATGCTAATCAGTCCCATATATAATGTGTCCGATTTGCCGATATTATCAACATCAAGCAAAACTGTATCTTGTCCTTTAAAATAATAAAAGACAACAGCTATAGCATTATTAATAAAATGAGCAATAATAGGCACCCACAAGTTTTGTGTCCAAACAAACATATATCCCAGTAAAGCTCCAATTAACATTCTGGGAATAAATCCAAAAAACTGAAAATGAAATGTGCTGAAAATTATTGCTGCTACCCATACCGCAACATGAATTTTCCATTTTTCCTGTAATAATTTCTGTATTATACCTCTGAAAAACAGCTCTTCTCCAATTGCCGGAACGACTGCGATAAGTCCGATATTAATAATTAATCCATAGATGCTATTGACCTCTAACATTCTCAATGTAAGCTCTTCTGCTCTTGATTCCATATCTACAAAAAGCTTTTCAAGCCAAGACAAAGAATTTGGTAAATGTATGGCAGCGTTTACCTCACTAAGCAGGTTAATTGCAGGTATTGCCGAAAACATTATCAATAACGTAAAGAAGATATTATTCAATGATGGTATCTTATTGACTTTGAGATATTCAAATAGATTTTTACTCCACAACACTGCTAATAATATTGGTGGTATAACGAATAAACCTATCGATTGGAGCAATTGAGCAAGCTTCAATGAATTAATATCAGAGAAATTACCTTTAGTAATAAGAACAGATATAAGTGAAAAAAGTAAGAAAAAAAATAAAGATATCAATGTTAGTTGAATAACTTTCTTACCAAAGCTTGAGTTGCTGAAGATACCGGTTAGTTTCATAAATATAAAATTAAAAAACTTCTGCAATCTTAACGAAAACAGAAGTTTTAAATGTGAAATAGAAAGTCTATTAAGCTCTTGGTTTTGCTTCTTTAACTACCATTGCACGACCATCAAGTTCAGCACCATTCAATTCTTCAATTGCTTTAAGTGCGCCTTCATCGTCCATTTCAACAAATGCAAAACCTTTTGATTTGTTTGTTTCGCGATCTTTAACGATTTTACAAGATTGTACTGCGCCGTATTCAGCCATTACGCCTTGAAGATCATTTTCGCGTACTCTGTAACTTAAGTTACCTACATAAATGTTCATAAAAAAAATAAAAAATAAATGAATAAAATTAACCTTTAAGAACAGCATAAACAAACTTATAAGGTTAAAACAAAGTCTGCCCTAAGGTGAGAGTTGGAAATAACCTGGAAAAATTCTTATACATTATTCTCGGCACAAAGGAAATCATTTTTTTTTGATTGTGCAAAAAAATATTAAAAAAAGAGTACGTAAACTGTAAATTGTTGTTTTACTTACCCTTAGTCTTGTATAATCACACATTTATTTACCAATTTTCCGTCTTCTGAACTCCGAACAAATTATTGCTGTTGCAACTGCTACATTGAGCGATTCTGTGGTTGTGCTATCTGGTGAGAATGACGGTATATTCAACCTGACACCTACATTTCTGGCGATTTTATCAGATATACCATTACCTTCATTACCCATTACAATAATACCGTTATGTGATAATTTTTCCGAATAAATATTCTCACCATCCAAAAAAGCTCCATAAATAGGAATATTTTCTATACTCGAAAGAAATTTTTCTAAATCGACATAATGAACATTAACTCTTGCTATTGCTCCCATCGTTGCTTGTATAACTTTAGTACTGTATACATCGGCACTATATTCTGAACAAAAAACATGTCTAATCCCAAACCAGTCAGCCAGTCTGATTATAGTTCCTAAATTGCCCGGATCCTGGATATCATCAAGAGCAATACATAATTGTGATTTAATTATTTCATTGTCAATTTCATCAACTTTATTCTTTTTGAAAACTCCTAACACTCCTTGTGGCGACTTCTGCGATGATATTTTCGTCATTATATCTTCACTTACAGGTATTTTTTCTTGTGCTTGAAGACTTGCTATTTCATTTTCTTTTTCTGATAAATATCCAATAAACTCGCAATGAAACACCTGTGAAAGCTCTTCAACAAGCTTAAAACCCTCGGCAACGAAAAGTCCTGTTTCATCACGATTTTTCTTATAAGATAAAGATGTTACTAACTTGATTTTATTCTTTGATAGCATTTTTAATAGATTTTGTGCAAAGCTAATTATTTTTTATGTAAGTTTGCATTTGAAATTTTCAATACATTTAATGAGAAGCTATAATTTATCTTCACTTTTTATAAAACTGACCGTAATTGCTCTGTCGGTGGTGTTTATACTCTCTTGTTCACCAACCCGTCACGTGCCCGAAGGGTCATATCTGCTCAACAAAGTTGAAATTAAAACTGATGCCAAAGAGATAAACAAACGGGATTTACCTGATTATGTACGTCAAATGCCTAATTCATATATTTTAGGTTTGTTTAGGATGCAATTGGGAATTTACAACCTTGCGGGAAACGATACAACTAAATGGTGGAATAGAACCTTGCGTCGAGTAGGTCAACAACCCGTGCTACTTGACACTCTACTTACAGATATCTCGGGTCAGCAATTACTTAGATTTCATCAAAATAAAGGATATTTCGATTCTGAAATTAATACCGTAATTAAAACAAAAGGAAAAACTGCTCGAATTTTTTATAATATATACTCCCAAATCCCATATCGAATCGACAAATATTCTGTTGATATTCCATTTCAAGAACTTGAAACTTTGTCAAAAGATTCAACAAAATCATTGATACAACGCCGTATGTTATTTGATGTAAATCAGTTGGATAATGAAAGAAGTCGGCTTTCGTCGATAATGAGGAGTGATGGATATTACAATTTTACAAAAGATTATATTGAATATGAAGCAGATAGTACAGGTCATAAGATTGATGTGTCAATTAAATTGAAAGATTATTTGATGGATAATAAGGATACTCTTGAACATACGGTTTTCAAAAGATATCATATCAACAAAGTGATTTTTAATCTTCAGCCTGCATTAAGCACTATAATGAGCAATGATGCTTACGATAAAAAAGACACCACTCATATAGGAAATTATTCCGTTATCAGTCCGCAAAGGAAGTTTATTAACTTAAATTCCTTATTGTCTGCCAACTTTATTATTCCGGGAAATTTATTTTCCGACACTGATGTGGAAAAAACATATGCTTCGCTTAATTCTCTTCCTCCAATAAAATACACTCATATCAGCTTCACAGAATCTGCTTCTGATTCTTTACAGTGTTTAATCACTATTGCTGAAGCTAAGTCATTTACTTTCAGTTCGCAGGCAGAAATAACTTTTACTGAAGGCTTTTGGGGTACGGCAGGGAATTTTGGGGTTGTACACCGCAATCTTTTCAAAGGTGCTGAATCATTAACTCTACAAGGCAGGCTGGCACTTGAAAAACAAGTTGATGTTATTGCACAGGAATGGGGCGGACAAGCAGGTATACGCGTGCCGAGAGTCTTAATTCCATTTACAAATAATGAATTTAGAAGAAATATCAGAGGAGCTACAGAATTTAGAGGTACATTCAATTATCAGTTTCGTCCACAGGAATTTTCTTCAACAAATGTCGGTGGTGGTATAAAATACAACTGGCTGAAAGGAAAACAAAATCACATTCTCGATTTACTAAATTTAAACTATGTTCATTTTCCATGGAAATCACAGGAGTTTGTTGATTATTTTATTGAAAGTGGAAGATATAATCGTTACAGTTACGAGGATTATTTAATAATGCGTATAAGTTACGGTACAGCTTCGAGCACTTATAATCCATTGCGACCTATGCGTAATTATTTTACTTATAGATATAGTGTTGAAAGTGCCGGAAATGCCTTATTTGGGATTTATAAACTTCTTGATATTCCAACCGACCTTGAAGGTTTTTATCGTGCATTTAATATCAGATATTCTCAATATGTCAGAGGTGAAATAAATACTTCATTCCATCAAATTATTGATAAAAACAACAAATTTGTATACCACGCAGGGTTTGGTTCCGGCATTCCTTATGGAAATTCAGAAATCATTCCTTTTGAAAGACGTTTTTATAGCGGTGGTGCCAATAGTGTTAGAGGCTGGGGCGAAAGTCAATTAGGTCCGGGTAGTTATCAGCGTTTCGACAATAGAAGAAGAGACTACAACCAAGTTGGTGATATAAAATTAGATCTTAATTTTGAATATAGAGCGAAAATGTTCTGGGTACTCGAAGGGGCTTTATTTGCAGATGCCGGAAATATCTGGACTGTTTACAACTATGCCAATCAAGCAGGGGGGTTATTCCAATTAGATACATTCTGGAAAGAAATAGCATTGGCTTATGGTATGGGACTACGTATGGATTTCAGTTTCTTTTTATTCCGTGTCGACATAGGTCTAAAATTATATGACCCTGCAATAACTACAGGGTCACGATGGGTATTTCCAAAATCTTTTAGTGATATGGCTGTGCATATCGCTATTGGATATCCGTTCTGATGTAGAGCTTTTATCCCAAAATTACGTTACCAAACTCGTCTTTAATATCCTCAAAGCTCTTGATGTACTGCTCCATAGCACGGTAGCTCATTCCCATACTCGAATATCCTCCATCATGGAAAAGATTTTGCATGGTAACTTTCTTAGTTAAATCGCTAAACATAACTACGCAATAATCAGCACATTCGGCAGCAGTTGCATTACCAAGAGGTGACATACGATCGGAAAAGTCGACCAAACTATCGAAACCTTTTATACCACTTCCGGCGGTTGTAACAGTAGGAGATTGAGAAATAGTATTGATACGAACATTGCGGTGGCGACCATAAATATATCCAAAACTACGAGCTATTGACTCCAACATTGCTTTGGCATCAGCCATATCATTATAACCGTACATCGTACGCTGTGCAGCACCATATGATAACGCAATCACTGAACCCCAGTCGTTTATGGCATCCTTTTGATATGCTATTTGTAAAATTTTATGAAATGATATTGCTGAAATGTCTAATGTCTGATTTAATAAACCATAGTCGAGATTGTCATAAGTACGTTTTTTACGCACATTAGGAGACATACCTATAGAATGTAAAATAAAGTCGATTTTACCGCCCAATGCTTCTAATGATTCATCAAACACACGTTCCAAATCTTCAACGTTAGTTGCATCTGCCGGAATTAGTTTTGCATTTAACTTAGTAGCCAACTCTTCAGTTGAGCCCATTCTAATAGCTAAAGGTGTATTTGATAAAGTGACTGTAGCACCTTCTTCAACACACCTTTCTGCAACTTTCCATGCGATGGACATATCATTTAATGCCCCAAAAATAATCCCTTTTTTACCTGTTAATAATTTACAACTCATGTTCTTTGTTTTTTATAATTCTTTTTTTATGAAACCAACTAATACCTATATTTGTTCAAAAAGAATAAAATTTCGGCACAAAAGTACACAAGTTGTGCAATATTTGCAAATTATTTCTTCATTATCTCCATCTGATGGCGAACTGACTCCTCATGAATAGCAACTAAAACAGCTTTCATAAATTCAGGATGCATACCCATATGTTCAGCTTGAGATATTCTGTTCTGCAAGATTTCATCATATCTTTGTTCTTGTAAAATAGGCATATTATGTTCTTTTTTATACTGACCTATTTCTTCTGAAACACGCATCCTTCGTGCAAGCAATTCAAGCAAGTTATTATCAAGTTCATCAATCTGCCTGCGTAAAGCTGAAAGATTTTCAGTAGTTTGTTTGATTTCCCTTATCACTAAGGTATTTAAAATAAAATCTAAGATTGCCGGTGTTACTTGCTGAGTGGCATCACTCCACGCTTTTTCAGGATTCACGTGAGTTTCTACTATCAATCCATCGAAATTTAAGTCCATCGCTTGCTGACAAAGTGGTGCAACTAATTCTCTCTTACCTCCGATATGACTTGGATCGCATAAAATAGGAACTTCCGGCATTTGTCTGCGCAACTCAATAGGAATATGCCATTGCGGTAAGTTTCTGTAAATTTTCTTATCATAACTGCTGAAACCTCTATGTATAGCAGCAATTTTCCTGACACCTGCATTATAAACTCGTTCAATTGCGCCTATCCACAAATCTAAATCAGGATTAACAGGATTTTTAATAAGCACAGGGATATCTGTACCTTCTAAAGCATCAGCAATTTCCTGCACAGCAAACGGATTTACTGTGGTACGCGCTCCAATCCAAATTATATCGACATCCGCAGCTAAAGCCAATCGAACATGTTCGGCTTTTGCCACTTCTGTTGCCACATACATTCCTAATTCCTCTTTAACTCGTTTAAGCCAAGGTAAACCTTCTGCACCAATGCCTTCAAAACCTCCGGGCTTTGTTCGAGGTTTCCATATACCTGCTCTGAAAATCTTGATGCCTTGTGCACTAAGCTGACGAGCAGTTTCCATCACCTGTTCTTCTGTTTCGGCCGAGCAAGGTCCCGCTATAACTAACGGACGCTTGGGATCGACTCCTGGTAGTAAAATTGATTGTAATTCCATGTTTATTCTTTTTTAGACCATATAAGATGAATTAATTACCGATAAATCAATCTCATATGGATAATTATACTTATTTAATTTTTAACTATTTAATTCTTGAAAGTGCTTCCGATAACATATCTTCGGGACAACATAAGGATATTCTAACATATCTTTTGCCTTTATCTCCGAAAATAAATCCGGGAGTTATAAATACATTTTTGTCATAAAGTATTTTATCTGCTAATTCTCCTGAATCTTTATATTTATCAGGTATTCTCGCCCATACAAACATTCCAACTTGCCTTGAATCATAGACACAACCTAAAGCATCCATAATCTGTAAAGCAAGTATACGTCTTTTTGCATAAACCTTATTCATATTATCATGCCATTCCTTTGAATTTTGCAATGCTTTTGCTGCCGCAATCATCATTGGGCGATACATTCCTGAGTCTACATTCGACTTAACTTTCAATATCCATTGAATAAATTCAGCATTAGAAGCAAGCATAGCCATACGCCAACCTGCCATATTATGCGATTTACTCATAGAATTTAATTCAATACAAATTTCTTTTGCACCGGGTACCGAAAGAATACTCAACTTATCGTCATTCAAAATAAAACTATATGGGTTATCATTGCAAATCACAATATTATGTTTTTTCCCAAAATCAACTAATTTCTCAAATAATTCCTTAGTAGCATTTGCCCCGGTAGGCATATTAGGATAATTGATCCACATTAACTTAACATTCGACAGGTCCATTTTTTCTAAGGCTTCAAAATCAGGTTGCCAATTATTATTTTCATCCAAATCGTAGCTGATAATATTAGCTTCACAAATTCTACTTGCTGAAGTATATGTCGGATAACCCGGGTTTGGCACCAAAACACTTTCGCCCGGATTTACAAATGCTAATGTAATATGCAAAATACCTTCTTTCGAACCAATAAGAGGTTGAATTTCCGTAGCCGGATTTAAGTCGACACCATACCATTTCTTATACCACTCAGCAAATCCATTTCTTAGCTCAGGAATACCGACATAGCTTTGATATCCATGACTATTCGGTTTATGAGCCTCTTCACATAACGCTTCAATCGTTTCTTCGGAAGGTGGTAAATCAGGATTTCCGATACCGAGATTAATAACGTTTTTTCCTGCTGCATTCATCTCAGCTACTTCTCTTAATTTTTGTGAGAAATAATATTCCGATACAGTATTTAGTCTATTTGCGGGTTTGATATTCATATTCTTAAATCAAAAAAATTATTGTGGTAATTTTGCTTCTCTATATTCTCCTAACAACTGAAAGTCTTTCAATAATGGACGAACTGCATCCAATGCTTGTCTATATCTCTCGTAATTATCAAAAGTCAGATTAATATAGAACTGATATTCGAACTCTCTACCAATAATCGGCAAAGATTGTATTTTCGTAAGATTTAATTTATAAAATGATAAAATTGCTAATATCTGAGCTAAACTACCTTCTTCGTGTGGTAATGTAAAAACTACAGATGATTTATTTACTTTTACATTTTCAATCAGTTCTTTTGCCAATATGGGATTTGCAAAAATCAGAAAACGAGTAAAATTTCGTTTATTAGTTTCAATCTCATCAGCAATTATTTCAAGTCCGTAATGCTCTGCAGCGAGTTTACTACAGATTGCAGCTCTACCAACAATATGCTTCTCGGCTATATCCTGTGCCGACAAAGCCGTATCATCACTCTCAACAGCTTTCATATATGGATATTTTTCCAAGAACTCATCACATTGCATAAGTGCAATCGGGTGTGAATGTACCTCATTGATATCTTCAAGTTTTTGTCCGGGCAAAGCAGCCAAAGTATGAGATATCCGTAATTTATACTCGCCGATTATAGGGTAATGACTATTCTTCAATAAATCATGATTAGGAAGAAGACTTCCTGCTATGGTATTCTCTATTGCCATACAGCCGATGATAGCCGGCTCTTTCTCCATGTTCTTAAAAATATCTTTAAACGTAACACATGGTACTATCTCTATGTCTTCATCATGGAAAAACTGACGTGCTGCAATTTCATGAAATGCCCCACTAACTCCTTGAATAGCTACTCGCTTCATAATTTATCTTCTTTATTAAACTAAAAAATCCCGCTCTTAGCTTGAGCAGGATTTTATTTTATACTTATTTATATTATAAATTTCACATACAATTATCCTGCTCTCACCTACTAAAGTAAAAGTAAAAATAAAAGTATGTAAAAAATCGTGTCATAATTATTCTGTTTTCGGCACAAATGTACAACTTTTTTTATAATTAGCAATAAGTGTCAATTTTTTCTCATAAAATTTTCATCAAACTTTCATCAAACTTTCATCAAAGCTTTGTCAAACTTTCATCAAAAAAATGCTATTTTTTAACTTAGATATACTTATATTGACGTTATTTAACTCTATTTTCTGACAAAATTCTTCAGTGGAGAGAAAATTCTCATGAAAAACGACTGATTTTCAGTAATTATATCTGCTGTTCCATATAAATTTTGGTCAAATTCGAGGTGCTTATTGTTAGATGCAACTAAATTTTGATCGATACTGACCTCAATCAGATATTTTTCGCTATTACTTATTGGTGTAATTTTATCAGTTTTGCCTTGCAAATAACCAAATTCGAGATAAGGATATGCTGCGAGTTTAATTATCACCTGCTGATCAGGCTTTATCTTACCGACACCTTGATGTCCAACTTCAACATAAGCAACACCCTTGGTCACAACCACTTCTCCGCTAATTTTATCCGGATATTCAAAGAAAGCACTTCCTATTAACAGTATAGCAACAATAATAAAAGCAACCGAAGTACCATATCTTAATATTTTCTTTGGAGGTCGTGATAAAATATCCTGTACTTCACGGCTACGTAATTCTATATTATGTCCTTCTTCATTCATAATCTTATCATTAACTTACAACTCCAACTGATTCTTAACTAAATGATAATAAGCTCCTTGATTTTTAGTTAGAGTTTCGTGTGTACCAATTTCAACTATTTCGCCATTATCTAAAACCACAATCTGATCTGCATTTTTCACTGTACTCAATCTATGAGCAATTACAACAGAAGTTCTATTCTCAAAAAACTTATCAAGATTATCCATTATAACTTTCTCATTATTAGCATCTAATGAGTTTGTGGCTTCATCCAGGAAAACATATTCCGGATCTTTATATACAGCCCTTGCTATAAGAACTCTTTGTTTCTGCCCTTGACTTAAAGCATGTCCCTCTAAACCTATTTTAGTGTCGTACTTAGTCGACAAAGACTCAATAAAAGTACGAATATTAGCAGTGTTTACAGCTTTAAATAATTTATTTTTATCTATTTCTTCATCACCTGGAGCTATATTTTTTGCAATACTATCTGTAAATATAAATCCTTCTTGCATAACAACACCGCATTTTCTCCTCCATTCTCTCATATTATACTGAGATAAATCATTCTTACCCAAAAAGATTTCACCTGTTTGTGGTTTATAAAATCCGAGTAATAGTTTCATTAAAGTGGTCTTACCACTACCGCTAAGTCCCACTATAGCAGTCTGTTTGCCAACCGGTATTTTCAAATTAATATTCTTCAGCACAGGCTTTCCGGCAGAAGTATTATCATAAGAAAAGCTTAAATTATTAATATAAATATCTTGATGGCTTGGAATGTCATGAATTATATTATCAGACTCAGTATCTTCATTTGATTTGCTGTGCACATCACTTAGCCTTTCGAGGCTCAGACGCGCATCCTGAGAATCACGATAAAAATTAATAAGTTGGTCAATCGGACTGTTTAACTGTCCTAAAATATATTGAACCGAAAGCATCATTCCCAGCGTCATATTGCCATCCAACACAAACTTAGCAACTAATGCAGTAATAACTATATTCTTAGTTTGATTAATAAAAATAGCACCTGAATCTTGATATTGACTTAGAGCTAAGCCTTTGATTCTCAGTTTAAAAATTTTCGCCTGAATTCTTTCCCACTCCCATCTTTTTTGTTGTTCACAAGCATTCAGTTTAATTTCCTGCATACCGGTAATCAACTGAATAACATTACTTTGATTAGCAGCCTGCTGTGCAAAATTCTTATGATCCAAAGCCTCTCTTTTTTTCATAAACAGACTTACCCAGAAGAAATATAGACTGCTTCCTAATAAGAAAATCAGGAATATGTAGAAATTATAAAATAGGAGTATAAGTGTGAATATCAAAATATTAAACACACCAAAAAGGATATTTAATGTTGAATTAGTCAGATAATCCTGAATACGGGCATGGTCACCTATTCGCTGCAATAAATCTCCAGTCATCTTCGTATCGAAATAACCCATTGGCAAACGCATTAGTTTAGCTAAAAAATCAGATACTAATGAAATATTCACTCTGGTTCCGATATGCAACAAAATCCAACCTCTGATAAAGTCAACAGTAGAAGAGCTTAAAACGAGCACCAATTGAGCAATCAACACAAGATATATATAGTTGATATTTTGCGTAGATATACCAAAATCGACTATCGACTGAGTTAGAAAAGGAAGTAGTAATTGCAGAATACTTCCCAAAAACAAACCAAGAAAAAGCTGAAATATTAATTTCTTATAAGGTTTAACATATGAGTAGAGGAAAGAGAAACCCTTATAGGAAGAGGGTTTTCGATTTTTCTTTTGAAAAAAATCAGGAGTAGTCTCCAATAACAATGCTATACCTACATCATCGCCATCAGCTTTAGTGCTTAACCAACATTTACAAAACTCATCTTTTGTGTATTTGATTTTTCCGGCTCCGGGATCTGCAACATAGACAAAATCCTTTCCCCGCTTTTGTTTAATATCATATACTACAACAAAATGCTGTTGGTTCCAGTGCACTATACAAGGCAATGGAGCTTCATTTTTTAATTCTTCGAAATCAACATATACACCTACCGAGCGTAGCCCAATTTTTTCTGCTGCTTCACTGATACCAAGTAGCGATACGCCATCTCGACTAATATTGGATGCTTCCCTAAGTTCCTCTAAAGAATATTGCTTACCATGATGTGCTGCAATCATACGTAGACACGTAGGACCACAATCCATATGGTCGTGCTGATAAAAAAAAGGGAATTTATGCATAGAGTTTTTATCTCACATTAACTCTCACTTTTTGTCCATTAGGTAATGTAATAATAACATAATAACCTTCACCTCCTAAAGTTGAATTTAATTGTTCGTTTGACAAGGTTCTGAATTTGTTTGAATTAATTGTTTTCATAACTATTTAATTTTAATTGATTTGACACTGCAATTTTAAAACATATTTTTCAAATAAAAATGCTTATAGTTTCATCAAAGTTTCATCATAACTCTAAAAAAAAGCATTTTGACAAAACTTTGACAAAAAAAAATTATCTTTGTAGCTATTTGTTTCTAATAAATTAACCCAAAATGTCAACAAAAACCATATCATATATAGCAATAACTTCTATTATTTTAATCTTGTTGACACAAAGCTATTTAGTATTTGATTACTTTTATACGGTTAAATTTTCTATTATTAGAGAATCTGACTCAATACTTAAAGAAGCTTTTAGATCTGATCTAAATCAAAGGAATGAGACATATCTGAACATTCTTAAAGAAAATACCATTCAAGAAGGTAATGACATAGATAATGCTGAAGATGTCAAAATAATCGACTTTGACATGCGAGAAACAGATACTATCAGCAATGAAAATCTATTGAATAAATTTGACATTATAATGAATGTATTTATTGGACAATTAGTCCCGCTAAATGTCAACACATTAGACAGTATAACCGGATTGATTTTAAAAGAGAGAAATATTACTTCACAGTTTTCAGTTCATATCATTAATCCTACTACGCAAGAAATAATCTCAAGTTCAAAAAGTACATTTAGAAACACCTTTTTTACCATTCCCTCACAACTATATCCTTTAGATTTTGAAGACAAGGAGGCATTACAACTAATCCTTATAAATCCTTTCTCAGAAATAATTAAGCGAATGGGATTAATGTTAATCGGTTCTATATTATTTTCAATTATAGCCTTGTTAGCATTTCGTTTTCTGATTAAAACTTTAATGAAACAAAAGAAATTAGTAAAATTCAAGAATGAGTTCTTAAGCAATATAGCACATGAATTGAAGCGTCCGGTATCAAGTTTAATTGTGAATTTAGACTGTCTTAAAGAGCCTGTTTTTTATGATAATGCTCCTATGCGCGACACTATGCTCAATAACTCCATAAATTCATTAACGGAATTAAACGGTACGATAAGTATGATAGTTGGATTAGCAAAAGTTGAAGAAGGCTTGTTAGTACTAAATAGACTACCGGTTAACTTAATCAAAATCATCAATGATTTAAAATCAAGATTTATCAGTTCTCCTTCAAAAAATATAACAATAAATACAGATTACGATTCTAAAGAAATAATTATTAGCGCTGACGGATTGATGTTGACACAATGTTTCGCCAATTTAATTGACAATTCAATAAAATACTCAAAACAAAATGTTGTCATCGATGTTAGTATTAATACATTATCACATTCTAACGTAGAATTAAATTTTAAAGATAATGGTATAGGCATTCCTGATGAAAAAATAAGTACTATCTTTGAAAAATATTCACGGGTAGATAACAACACGAAAGTAAATGGCTTTGGCATTGGTTTAAGCTATGTAAAAACAATAATTGAAAAACACGGTGGTAAAATAAGTGTTACAAGCGAATTAGGGAAAGGATCTAATTTCAAAATTATATTACCAAAAAAATAATGGAAATGAAGAAAATTTTGGTTATAGAAGATGATATCAATCTTGGTACAGCCTTAGTCGGCTTTCTTGAAATGCAGAAATATGATGTTCGATTCATCAGTAATGGAGATGAAGCAATTGAAGAGTTTCAGGAGTTTAGTCCTGATTTAATAACTCTTGATGTTATGCTTAATTGTAGTGTTGATGGATTTGAAATAGCAAGGAGCATTAGAAAATTTAGTGATGTGCCAATTATTTTTACTACATCAAGAGACGGAAATGAAGACTATGAAATTGGGTTTGGAATTGAGAACAGCGATTATGTACGTAAGCCCTATCGTCTTGTTGAATTGATGTTACGAATTAATAAAATGATTGAAGCAGATAAAAATCTTTCAGCAGAAGATCCACAGTTTAGAATCGGTCGCTTTAAGTTCTTCCCAGACGAACAATCCTTAAAATTCGATAAAGGGGATATACATTTGAATCATCTCGACTCAACAGTTTTAGCTCTACTTTGCAGAAATAAAGGAAATTTCATGTCGAGAGAGGAAATAATAAAAATTGTATGGCAAGTTGATGATCCGAACACAAAAGAAACCGCTTTGTATAGCTCTATTTCCCGATTAAAAAAATATCTTTATAATGACGATCAAGTGAAAATTGAAAATAAAATTCGTTTAGGTATCCGTCTGAGAGATTATGAAGAAGGTGAACCACATGATTAGCTTTCATATTCATATCAAACTTCCTTATAGCTTACCATTATAATCAAAAGAGCGCAAAGTTTAAATCCTTTACGCTCTTTCTCTTTTTATAAATTTATATTCAATTAACTATTGCTTATTCAACAGCCACTCATGCATGGAAGCGGCGGCTTTTCGTCCGTCGCCCATTGCTAAAATAACCGTAGCTCCTCCTCTGACGATATCGCCTCCTGCGAATATCATCGGAATATCAGTTTGCATGGTGTCATTATTAACTTCTATAGTTCCCCATTTTGATACTTTCAAACCTTCGATACTTTGAGGAATTAGTGGGTTTGGTGAAACACCAACGCTGATGATAACCTCATCAACTTCAATTGTTTCCGTACGTCCAGGAATTTCTATCGGAGATCTCCGTCCTGAAGCATCAGGCATTCCTAATTCCATTTCTTGAAGTACCATATGCGTTACGCGACCATTCTCATCACCTACAAATTCTATAGGGTTGCGCAAATTCATAAATTCAATGCCTTCTTCTTTTGCATGCTTTACTTCTTCTATACGTGCCGGCATTTCTTCTTCTGAACGCCTATAAACAATCATTGCTCTTGTAGCACCTAATCTGCGGGCTGTGCGCACTGAATCCATTGCTGTATTACCACCGCCGATTACTGCCACATGCTTCCCTTTATAAACAGGAGTATCTGCATTAGGATTAGCTGCATCCATTAAGTTTACACGAGTTAAATACTCATTTGATGACATAATACCAACCAAATTCTCACCCTTTATACTCATGAAACGTGGTAATCCGGCTCCGCTTCCTACGAACATACCGTTATACCCTTCGTCTCGCAAATCATCCAATGTTATAGTTTTACCAACTATGCAATTAGTGATAAACTTTACACCCATTGCTCTCAGATTGTCAATTTCAACATCTACAACTGAGTTAGGTAATCTAAATTCAGGAATACCATATTTCAACACGCCACCTATTTCATGAAGTGCCTCAAAAACAGTAACATCATAACCAAACTTTGCCATGTCGCCTGCAAAAGATAAGCCTGCAGGACCTGAACCTACCACGGCAATCTTTTTACCGTTTGGTTCGGCAACTTCAGGTACAGATATATTTCCGCTTTCACGTTCGAAATCAGCCGCAAAACGTTCGAGATGACCAATAGCCACAGGTTCTTTTTTCATTTTAACATGAATACACTGAGCTTCGCATTGTTTCTCTTGAGGACAAACACGACCGCACACAGCAGGTAGTGCCGAAGTTTCTTTTAATGTTTTTGCGGCACCAAGAAAATCACCTACTTCAATCTGTTTAATAAATTTAGGGATATAAATACTTACCGGACAACCCTGCATACAAGTAGGATTTGCACAGTCGATACAACGCTGAGCTTCCAGCATTGCCATTTGTGACGTCAGACCCAAATTTACCTCTTCGTTATTGTGACTGCGAAATTCAGCATCCAACTCAGGCATTTTAACACGAGGAAGACTTGTTCTCTCTTTTGGTTTCATTGCAGTTCGCAACTCAACTCTCCAAGGTAATTCTCTTTCTTCTGATATATTTGACATCGTTCTTATTTACTATTTACCAATTACCATTTACTATTTAATGATTCACAAGTCTTTCCATATTTTCTCTCTCAATTTCCTTGTATCCTCCCAGACGCATCAACATTTCATCAAAATCTACCTGATGAGCATCGAATTCCGGACCATCAACGCAAACGAATTTCACTTTGCCTCCGACTGTAACGCGACAAGCACCACACATGCCCGTACCATCAACCATAATGGTATTCAATGAAGCGACTGTAGGTACTGCATACTTTTTAGTTAACTGACTAACGAATTTCATCATAACAGCAGGTCCTATAGTAACGCACAAATCGACTTTTTCTCTGTTTATAACCATTTCCACACCATTAGTAACCAAACCCTTAGTACCATACGAACCATCATCGGTCATAACGATAACTTCATCCGAAATTTCCTTCATCTGATCTTCAAGAATAACTAAATCTTTTGTTCGCGCAGCTAAAACAACAATGACTTTATTACCGGCTTGCTTCAATGCTTTCGCGATTGGCATCATAGGTGCGGTTCCAACACCACCACAAGCGCATACAACAGTGCCAACATTTTCTATGTGAGTTGCATTACCGAGCGGACCAACGACATCCGTTATTTCATCACCAACGTTTAAATCAGCTATTTTTGTAGATGACACACCCATTTTTTGAATCACTAAGGTTATGGTGCCTTTTGAAACATCAGCATCAGCGATTGTAAGTGGAATGCGCTCTCCTTTTGTGCCTACACGTACCATTACAAAATGACCTGCTTTCCGTGATTTCGCAATTAATGGAGCCTCCACTATAAGTTTAACTACATTCTTTGAAAAATACTCTTTGCTTAAGATTTTATTCATTGAGAAGATAATTTTACAATTTTCGCGTACAAAATTAGTAAAAATTCACAAATGACTTGCAAAAGTATATTTAAAAACTGATTAAATAATATTAAACGTAAACAACAGACAAGGTATCTAATGAAAAATTAATCATACATTTCAACTTCACCCATTTTTCCCATAAATAAAATAATACCTGTGCTGTTTTCGCGTATTACAAATATAAAAGGACGATTTGCATTGAAAACCGGAGTATTATCTATTGGCATTGAAGTTTCTCTAATTTCAACAATTGTTACTGCCGCTGCTTCTGTTCCTTCTTCGTTAACATCACAATATGTGCTATGTATCACCCTTGATATTGATAAATCTGCATCAGCTATACCTGTAAAATTTGCCCTGTCTGTAAAAGCTTCTGCCATTCCCATGCTTTTTAATGCATCATTAAGCAAATACTTGGCTTGCACTTTAAATTTTGGCAGATACACTCGAACCTCCTGCGAACTACTGTTCACAATAGCATTCCATTTTGCTGTATCTATACTGTTTAATACTTCAGTAGTTGTTTTCTTATCTTTTGGAAGTATTACAGTCATACTAAAGGCTTTATTACCATAAGGCAAATCCAAGTATTGAGCATTTTCATCTTCGGCATATTTAAAACTGTCTTTCTGTTGCATCATCTTGACCTGCGTCGTTATATTATCTTCAGCATAAAAATTAGCATCATAAGTAAGTTTCTTGTCGAATTGTTTCGTCCATATTCCTTTAAAGTAAATTGCGTTTATAAGATACATAATCGCATCTGCCCTAATCTCATCTAAAGGTTCTTTAATTAAATCATTAGTCTGTTTAGCGCACCAATTATTAATAATATCCAAAGATTTAGGATCTGAAAAATCCAAATCACTTACTTCTGCATTAAAATAATCAGTATTAATTTTCAGAAAATCACTTTTAACAGGATATCCTTGTTTATACCAAATAGAATTAGCGATATTTAATTGGGTCGACTTGTCAACTTTGGGTAAATTAGTAAGTAAAATTTGATAGTATTCGTTTATGTCTTTAACAGTCATACCTGACATTTTCAATGCAGTTTCCATTTCAGTTTTAGTGTTGCCGGCAGCACCATTCCAAGTCATACCCAATGCAATACTTACACTTAAAGGCGAAATAAAGATATTTTTCTCCTCACTTTCAGTCAGAACTTTTTTGAACAAATCAAAAGAAAAATCATTATCCTGCTGAACACGCTTCTGCATGGAAGCTTTTAAAGGTATTGCCTTCACTTCTTGTTGATCATCACTTAGTTGATCACATGAAATAATAAAAGGTAGCACTAAAAAACATAAAAAGAATTTGATTTTCATGGCAGTAGGATTTTAAAAAAGACATTTATAAAAGATATTAATACACCTCTTTTTAGATGCTGATAATATCTTGTTTGTTGCATAAAAATGGCAACACTAATTTCAATATCTATAATGCTCCGGTTTATACGGACCATCAACTTCTACCCCGATATAGGCAGCTTGTTCTGATGTTAGTTTTGTAAGCTTAACTCCTAACTGCTCAAGATGTAAGCGTGCAACCTCTTCGTCGAGATGTTTTGGCAAGCGATATACATCAATTTCGTAATCTTTAGTGTTCAGCTCAATCTGAGCAAGAGTCTGATTGGTAAATGAATTGCTCATAACGAAAGATGGATGACCTGTTGCACATCCTAAGTTTACTAAACGCCCATCAGCCAACAATAAAATACAATGACCATCAGGAAAAACGTATTTATCTACTTGAGGTTTTATGTTGATTTTCTCTATTCCCGGATAGTTTTTAAGCTTTTCAACTTGAATTTCATTATCAAAATGACCGATATTACACACTATAGCTCCATCATTCATCTTCGCCATATGCTCAATTCGAATAATATCTTTATTTCCTGTGGTTGTAACAAACACATTACCTTCTGCTAAAGCATCTTCAACGGTGCATACTTCAAATCCTTCCATTGCTGCTTGTAGTGCGCAAATCGGATCAATTTCCGTAACCATCACTCTTGCACCATATGCACGCATCGATTTTGCA
>Ga0207420_1000775_pt1 | contig 24594 bp, 23 predicted proteins | sample ThiBio_inoc_biof_FD_183941 | JGI IMG/M metagenome (GOLD analysis project Ga0207420, IMG submission 183941) | Wastewater bioreactor microbial communities from Cape Town, South Africa - Thiocy_inoc_biof (SPAdes) | ecosystem: Engineered > Bioremediation > Thiocyanate > Unclassified | place: South...
TTATTCACGCTCGACTTGCATGTGTTAGGCACGCCGCCAGCGTTCATCCTGAGCCAGGATCAAACTCTTAAAATTAATTTTAAGTTTTGCCTGTTATCTCAAAACGAGCTAACTTGCTTTTGCTTCTTGATTTCTCGCGAAGCGTTTCCGTTTTTTTATCACTTCTTTTGTTGCTACTAGAGCCTCAAAAGGTTGACGAGAATTTTTCAATTCTTTTTTGGTTTTTTTCATTTGCGCTATTCAATTTTCAAGGTCCTGGTTTTGATGTAGGCCTTTCGGCTTTCATCTTTATAATTGCTTTCACATGTCATCGCTATTACTAACTCAACGTGACAGCTTTTATACTTTATCAAATCTCACAAGCTTTGTCAACACTTATTTTTAACTTTTCGTTTTTCATGTTGCCATCGCTTAGCGACTTGATTATCTTACACCATAAGTAACACTTACGTCAACCCAATTTAGCATCTTTTTAAGTTAACAAATTGTAACAACAGAACTAATTGATTGTTTTTATTTATATATGAAGTAAACTATTATATAATATCAATAGATCTAAGCTGATAATTTGTTATTTTTCGCATCCTTTAATAAAGAGTCTTTTCTTTATTAATCCTTATTGTCAGCATCATTATAATAAAAATCGTTTGATTTTATAGATTAACAATTATTAATCGGAGGCTTATATGAAACGCGTTTTTTCTGGAGTACAACCTACTGGTCAAATTCACCTTGGCAATTACATTACTATGAAAAACTTTGTTAAACAACAAGAGGATAAGGATTGTATTTATTGTGTTGTCAATATGCATTCGATAACACTTCCTCAAGACCCCGTTATTTTAAGAGATCGCACAGTTGAACTTGCAGCTTTATATCTTGCGATAGGTATAGATCCTAAGAAAGTTACCTTATTTGTTCAGTCACAGGTTTCTGCTCATGCTGAGCTTGCATGGATACTAAATTGCTTTTCATATATGGGTGAGTTAAATCGTATGACTCAGTTTAAAGATAAATCTGCAGGAAAAGACGTCGTAACTACTGGTTTATTTACTTACCCCGTATTAATGGCTGCTGATATTTTATTGTATGATACGCATTATGTTCCAGTAGGAAATGATCAAAAGCAGCATCTAGAATTGGCAAGAGATATTGCAATTCGATTTAATAATAAATTTGGCGAGACCTTTGTAGTTCCCGAACCTATGATTGCAAAGGTTGAAGATGGTGCTAGAATCATGGCCTTTGATGATCCTAATCAAAAAATGAGTAAAAGTAATCCAAATGAGTTTTCTAAGATTACATTACTTGATACACCTTCTAAAGTTAAAAAATCTATTATGAGAGCAACTACGGACAGTGATATGACTATAAAATATGACTTAATCAACAAGCCTGGAGTGAGTAATCTTTTAACCATCTATTCTCAATTCTCTGGTATGCGTATTTCAGAAATTGAAAGTAAGTACGAAAATGAAGGCTATGGATCTTTAAAAAAGGATTTAGTTGAAATCGTCAATCAGGAGCTCTCAAAAATTCAAACAGAATACAATAGAATTCTCGAAAGTGGCGAGGTTCTTGATGTACTCAAAGCAGGCAGAGAAAGAGCACATGAGTTATCGACTGTCGTTCTTGATAGAGTAAAAAATAAAATTGGCTTTTTGACCTTCTAGATGCTATACGACATTAGGCAGTAGGCTACTCTATCTGTTAATCAATTGGCTATTACTAAAAAATCATAATAGTTATTCATAAAAATCCGCATATGCGGATTTTTTATTTTATTTGTCGAATTAGGGTATAATGAATACAAATAAGATTTTGGTCTGAGGTGATACTATGAGTTATGAATTTGATGCAGTAATTACTAAGGTCAATGGGAAAAATGCGTCCTATATAACACCGCCGTTTGATATTCAAGTGGTTTTTGGAAGTAAACGAGTAAAGGTGAAAGCTACATTTGACGGAATACCCTATAGGGGCTCAATTGTAATAATGGGTGGTATTACAATGCTGGGAATAACTCAGGATATAAGAGATCAATTAAATAAATCCTATGGAGATACCATTCATGTAACACTTGAAAAAGATGAAGAGGAAAGAATGGTCGAACTATCAGAGGATGTTTTAAATAAGCTAAACTCAAATATTAAAGCCAAAGCTTTTTTTGATAGCTTGTCATACTCACATAAAAGACAATACATTCTATGGATTGAGTCCTCAAAAAAGGAAGAGACTCGTCATACTAGAATTGAAAAAATGATACAAATGCTAGAAGAAAAAAAAAGGTTTTCTTAAACTTTGATCTATAACTATACAAAAAAGAAAAAACCTCCAAAATTATGGAGGTCTTTTACATTTTTGCATTTGTGTTTTATTCCAGGCACAGCTGATCTAAGCTATCTATAAGACTGATAATCTGTGATTCTGGAACAGGTTTACTAAAATGAAAGCCTTGTACATAATCAACATCCATTTTCTGTGACTTATCTAAGTACTCTAAATTCTCAATCCCTTCAGCGACAACATCAATATTAATCTTATGAGCAAAATCTACAACTGATTCAAGTAAATTATAAACGTGTTCGCTTGAAATTGATTCTTTCATTATAGCTTTATCAATTTTAATACCTGTTAATGGTAACCTAATTAAATTCTTAAAAGTAGAATAACCTGTACCAAAATCATCCAAAGCGATTCCAAAACCTTGATTTCTAAGCTGTACCAGCTTATCGATAGCTGATTCGTTTGATTCTAATGTAATACTTTCTGTTATTTCTAGCTTAATACGATGATGTTCAAGCTTATATCGTTCTACTATTTTAATAATCTTTTCAACGATATTATCCTCAAGCAATTGTATAACCGATATATTAACTGACATGTCTAGCTCGTGATCAGATAGGGAAGATATATCTTCTAAAAAATGACATGCTTTCTCAAGAACAATTAAGCCTATCTCATTAATTAATCTTGTTTTTTCTGCAATAGGGATAAACCTATCTGGCATTATGAACCCAAGATCCTTAGATTGCCATCTGACAAGTGCTTCAAACCCTTTAATGTTTTTATTTTGAATACTCATTATAGGCTGATAGTATACTTCAAACTCATCCTCTTCTATAGCTTTTCTAAGTAGATGCTCGTAATTCATCTCTGTGATAGCACTATTTTTTATTTCCTCGTTAAAGAAATAGAAGCTCTTTTTGACCACTTTTCTAGCGTGAAACATTGCTATATCTGCATTTTGAATAATCTGCTCAAATGACGTCCCATCCTTTGGAAAAATAGTTACGCCCATACTTGAGTTAATTTTAAGAACGGTTGTACCATTGATTAGTGGTGTTTCAATAATATCGCAAATTTCTTTTACGATAGCTACTATTTTATGATAATCACTAGTGTTCTTTAATAAAAACACAAATTCATTTCCACTAAATCTAGCTAAATTACCATCGATATGATCTGAGAATGAGCTCAATCGATTTGCTACCTGCTTTAATATTTCATCACCAAATGTATGACCATATAAATCATTAATATATTTAAAATTATTGATATCAATTAAAAGTAAAGTTCCATCACTGCCACTTTCAATAAATTCACGGTGCTTTTCTTCAAAATATGCTCTATTTTTAAGGCGTATTAATGAATCTGTATATGCCATATTTTGAATATGAAGCTCATATTTTTTTCTTGCTGTTATGTCTTGATGTGACCCAGACATACTTATAAACTCTTCATTTTCATACTTAGAAATCCCTACTGCTTCAATCCAAACATATTCGCCATTTTTATTTAAAACACGGTATTCAATTCTATAGCTTTCTATTTGCTTAGCAATATAATTCTTTATAGCATCATGTACCCTTTTACGGTCCTCTTCATGGATTAAATTAACCCATTCGTTTAATTCTGAATTATCAAGATTTAAGTTGAAATTATCATACCAATTAGGAGTTAAATAAGAAATAAAATAATTCTTATCCATATCCCATAGGCCTTCTTCAGATGCATCAAAAATTGAACGATAGCGTTGTTCACTTTTTTCAATAAATATTTTATTTTCATATAAAAGATCATATTGCTCTTGAAGTGTTTCCTCAGATGCATATAATTCTTCATACAATGCTTGCATTTCCAAATTTTTTTCATTTATACTTTGTATCATTGAATTAAAGCCATCTATTAGAGTTCTAATTTCAACATCATCAGATTCTACTTCACATTGAATGTTCATATCACCGTCTGTTACTTTTTCAATTGACTTTGAAAGCGCTATAACAGGCTGTACAATTTGATTACCATATCTAATCGTTATTTTTTCAGCAATATAAATAATAATAAAAGTGATGAACGTAATCAAGATAAAAATCCATAGCATTGATTGTAGAATTTCGTCAATACTAATTTGACCAATTATAATAAGATCTTTATCTTTTACTTTTACTGAATAATAAATGTTCTTCATATCATGCGAGACTTGACCATTTTTAAATTCAGAAAACCTAATGTGTGATCCTGCCTGTTCATCCCAATTTTTTGCCAATAAATTTTGATTTTTAGTCGCAATAATCGTTCCCGATGTATTTAGGATGGTGATAAAACCATTTTTTCCAATCTTCTCATTTTCAACGATATTGGTGATTTCGGACAATAAAATATCCACGCCAATAGTCATTTGGTCATTAATTTTCTTAGAAGCTGTGATAGCATATTCTCCCGTACCATGATCTACATAAGGATCTGTCCAGACGATACTACCTTCGTTTTCTTCAGCATTAATATACCAACTTCTTGAGCGTGGATCATAATCCGATGCAACAAATCTTGCCGGATAAAGTGAAAAGCGACCATCAGAATAACCAACGTACATAGTGCTAGCATCTTTTACGTTGGTTATGAAAATATTCAAGGTTTTTGTCATATCAATGGCTTTGTCTTCGTTCTGAACAAATATTTCTAAAGCATTTAGACTATTTTCTGCATCCGAAAAAGTATTTTCTAAAACAATATTTGTTAATTTAATAACACTAAATGCATCGTTTGTATATTTATCATTTATTTGATAATAAGTGAACAGATAAAATAATAAACCACTTATTATTGCAAATGAAATAATTGTTCTTTTCAACAGCTGCTTTAGTTTATCTTGAATACCATTGCCACTAATCATCGAATCACCAATTATATTTCATTTAATTTCATCAATTCTTTTCTGAATTTCTTAATTATCTTTTTCTCCATACGTGAAACTGTCATTTGGGAGACATTAAGCTCATCAGCCACTTGTATTTGTGTTTTATTTTCAAAAAAACGATCATTGACAATTTTAATTTCAACTTCGTTTAATTTTTTCAGACACATATTGATAAAATCGCGATTCTCAATAATATCAAAGTACTTATCGTCTCTACCAATTATATCTTGAAGTTGAATGTCTTTGTCATCACCCGATGCATCATATGTTAAATCTAAAGATTTCGGCGTATAGACTTGTGACGCTTCCATCGCTTCAATAACCTCTTCTTCAGTAACATTAAGATATTCGGCAATATCACTTACTTTTGGAATTCTTTGCAGATCTTGCTGCAATTTTGCTTTTGCTTGATTGATTTTCTTAGATAATTCTTGAATTCTTCTAGGTACTCTGACAGACCAGCCCTTATCTCTAAAGTACTTTTTAATCTCTCCAATAATGGTTGGCGTCGCAAAGCTGGAAAATTCAAAGCCTCTATCTACATCATATCTTTCAATTGCATAAATCAACCCAAGTGAAGCAACTTGATATATATCCTCGTATTCTATGCCCTTGTTAATGTACTTTTTTGCAAGAATTTCGGTTATATACATATGACGCTTGATCAGTTCATTTCTAATGGCAATGTCCCTATCATTTTTATATAAATTGAAAAGATCCTTTGTACTTAGCTTCATTACTTCTTCACTTAAAGGATTATCAACATAACTGATTACTTGCTTTTTCTTCATGAACTCAGCCCCTAACCGTAAAAGAACATTTATTCAACGATTTTACTCATTTTTATTTTTGTTCCTGTACCTTCATTTGATTCGATTTGTACTTCATCCATTAGTGATTTGATTATGAATAGTCCAAGACCATTTTCTTGTAGTTCTTCTGCGTCTGGCTTACGATATTTTTCAATATTAAATCCATTTCCAAAATCCACAACTTCAATTATCAAATTATCCAATTCTTTAACAAATTCTAAATTGTAAGTATTATCAGTTCCTGAATGCAAAATAGCATTGTTACAAGCTTCACCTACTGCAAGTTTAATGTCTTCAATTGATTCGATATCAAATCCCATTTGATTCGCGACAAAGGATGCCGTTAACCGCGCTATACTCACATATTCAGGCTTGCTAGGTAGCGAAATATTTATAGATTCCCTCATTTACTCTTCCACCTTTACAATTAATTACGTATAGAAAAAATTCGATCTAAACCAGTTAAGGTAAATATTTTTTGAATGCTTGGTTTAAGATTTTCAAAATAGACTGCATTTTCGTTCACTTTTACATTCTTATAGAAGCTAATTAAGACACCTAATCCTGTACTGTCAATGTACTCAAGGTTCTCACATTTAAATAAAAAGTCTGATTTCTTCTTTTCATTTAATTGAATTAATTCATCCTTTAAGGTGGATTTAGAATTGATGTCAACTTCACCGATCAACTCGATTTCCCAAATACTTTCATTTTCATTATAGTTGGTATTCAATCTTAATGACATTACGTGCTCCCCCTTTAAATAGGTTTATGCAATTTATGTATAAATGCTTAATCTACATTATACACTAAATTGAAATATTTATGTTAAATCTGGAAATGAGATTAACCCATTTCCAGATTTTTTTTAACCACATCTACATGTGTGGTAAATGCTTGACATCCTGTCATAATAAATTTAGTTATTCTTCAACAGTTACAACTTCAGTTACTTCATTTTGATTTTCAGCTTGATCATCGGAACTTTCATCGTTTTCTCCAACCTTAGCGATTGAAACCAGTTTTGTATCATCGTCGACTCTCATCACTCTAACACCAGATGTAATTCTGCCAGTTACTGAGACTTCATCGACTTTAATTCTAATCAACACACCACTGTCATTAATGATCATCAGTTCATCAGAATCATCAACAACCATTGCACCGATTAGATTTCCTGTTTTACTATTTAGATTGTAAGTGATAATACCCTTACCACCACGCGATTGGACTCTATATTCAGTTAAAGGCGTTCTTTTTCCATAACCAAATTCTGAAACAACCAACAGCTTTGCATCCTCTTTAACGACTTGCATCTCAATAATAAAATCGTTGCCTGTTAAAGTGATCGCTCTTACACCCGTTGCTGTACGTCCCATACCTCTAACGTCATCTTCATGGAATCTGATCGCTTTACCTTTAGTTGTGATTATAATCAATTCATCATTTCCAAATGTACGTTTTACAGAAATTAATTGGTCATCTTCCTTAAGATTAATGGCAATTAATCCTGTCTTTCTAGAGGTATCAAATTGATCAATTGTCGTCTTTTTAATAACACCGTGTTTTGTACATAGTGTGAGGTAGCCTTCTTCAAAGTTTTTAACTGGTACAAGTGCCGTTACTCTCTCTTCAGGTTCAAGTGGTAGTAAATTAACCATCGCTGTTCCTTTAGACAATCTAGAGCCATCCGGAATCATATAAGCCTTAAGCTTATAGACTTTACCAAAATTTGTGAAGAACAATAGATAATCGTGTGTTGAGGTTGTAAAAATATCCTTTACAAAATCTTCCTCTCTTGTCGATAAGCCAGTTTTACCTCTACCACCTCTTTTTTGTGAAACATACTCACCCGTGGAGACGCGTTTGATATAACCTGCATGTGTAAGCGTAATGATGACCTCATCCTCTTCAATCAAATCCTCATAATCAATTTCATCAGGATTGATACTGATTTGAGTTCTTCTTTCATCATTGTACTGTTTCTTAATTCTGAGTAAATCTTCCTTGATGATATTGAGTAATAGGTGTTCATTTTCAAGTAATTCATTAAGATATTCTATTAATTTCAACAACTCATTGTATTCATTTTCGATTTTTTCTCTTTCTAACCCTTGAAGTCTTCTTAGTCTCATATCGACAATCGCTTTTGCTTGAACCTCAGAAAGATTGAATCTTTCCATTAATTTTAGCTCAGCATCGTTGTAAGCACTTCTAATAATTTTAATAATTTCATCGATATTGTCTATTGCTATGCGAAGTCCCTCTAAAATATGAGCTCTATCTCTAGCCTTTTTAAGATCAAAAATAACGCGTCTTCTTTCAACGATTTTTTGATGATCTAAATAAGCTTCAAGCATTTGACGAATGTTCATTACTTTAGGCTCACCATTATGAAGTGCTAACATGATGATCCCAACCGATACCTGCAGCTGGCTATTTTTATAGAGTTGATTTAACATGATATTTGCATTTACATCTTTTCTAAGCTCAATGACAATACGAATACCATTTCTATTACTTTCATCTCTAAGATCAGTAATACCATCCACTCTTTTTGCTTTTACAAGCTCGGCAATCCCTTCTACAAGCTTAGATTTATTCACTTGATAAGGTATTTCAGTAACGATAATTCTCGATTTGCCATTTTTCATTTCTTCGATTTCTGTTCTTGATCTGACGATTACTTTACCACGTCCTGTTTTATAAGCACGCTTAATACCTTCAATTCCCATGATTTCTGCACCTGTTGGGAAATCAGGTCCTTTGATGCATTCCATAAGATCATAAACATCAGCTTCTGGATCATCGATGAGTTTAATAACACCATCGATCACTTCTCCAAGATTATGAGGTGGAATTGAAGTTGCCATACCAACTGCAATACCATTAGAACCATTAATCAGTAGATTTGGAAATCTACTAGGTAATACAACTGGCTCACTTTCAGTTTCATCAAAGTTTGGACTGAAATCTACGGTTTCTTTATCTATGTCTCTTAATAATTCGCCGGAAATTCTTGCCATTCTTGCTTCTGTATAACGCATGGCAGCTGCGCCATCGCCATCGATGGATCCAAAGTTACCATGACCATCGATGAGCATATATCTCATGGAAAAATCCTGAGCAAAACGGACAAGTGCACCGTAAATAGACGAGTCACCATGAGGATGGTACTTACCCATGACCTCACCGACGATACGTGCCGATTTACGATGTTGCTTATCATGCGTAAAATTTAGTTCATTCATCGCATATAAAATTCTTCTATGAACTGGCTTTAAACCATCTCTTACATCTGGAAGTGCACGTGAAACAATTACGCTCATCGCATAGTCCATATAAGATTTTTTCATTTCTTCCATGACATCAACTAGAAGAATGGTCTCGTTTGAATTTAACGTTTCATTGATGATATCATCAGATGAATCGTCCTCATTCATCTCATTTATTTCATCATCAAACTCTTTTGATTCATCACTCAAAACACTTTCCTCCTAGCTAATATCTATATTTTGTACGTATTTTGCGTTGAGCTCAATAAACTCTCTTCTCGGTTCAACTTTGTCACCCATTAACGTAGAGAAAATTAAATCAGCTTCAATTGCATCATCAACCGTTACGTTCATAATGGTTCTTACAGATGGATCCATGGTTGTACTCCAGAGCTGTTCAGCATTCATCTCACCAAGACCTTTGTATCTTTGAATAGATACGCCTTGTCGACCAATATCATTTAGAAGATTATTGAGTTCTTTATCTGAATAGAGATAATAAACGCTTTTGCCTTTTTTAACTTTATAGAGTGGCGGAATTGCGATATAGACGTGACCATGCTCTATAAGAGGTCTCATAAATCTAAAGAAGAAGGTTAATAAAAGCGTTCTAATATGAGCGCCATCGACGTCGGCATCGGTCATAATGAATATTTTATCATATCTTAATTTAGATACATCAAATTCATCCCCAATACCACATCCAAATGCCGTAATCAATGCTCTAATTTCACTTGAGCTGAAAATCTTAGCAAAATTTGCTTTTTCTACATTCATGATTTTACCTCTTAGTGGTAAAATCGCTTGAATGTTTCTATCTCTTCCTAGCTTAGCAGAACCACCTGCAGAGTCCCCTTCGACAATGTATATTTCACATTTTGAAGGATCTCTTTCTGTACAGTCTGCAAGTTTACCTGGTAAGGTTAAACCATCAAGTGCGCCTTTTCTTCTAGTCAATTCTCTAGCTTTACGTGCTGCTTCTCTAGCTTTTGCAGAGGTTAAGCATTTATCAATAATCATTTTAGCACTGTTTGGATTTTCTTCTAAATAGCGATCGAGCATTTCAGTTGCAGCAGTTTCTACGATGCCTCTCATTTCACTATTTCCAAGCTTTGTTTTCGTTTGTCCTTCAAATTGAGGTTCCTCTAATTTGACTGAAACGATAGCGGTCATCCCTTCTCTAACATCCTCACCTGTTAAATTCTCATCTTTTTCTTTAATGATGCCCTTTTTACGACCGTAATCGTTGATAAGTCTTGTTAAAGCAGATCTAAATCCAACTAAATGTGTTCCGCCTTCATGTGTATTGATATTATTAGCAAAAGCAAATATATTTTCAGAATAGCTGTCCGTATATTGAAAAGCAATTTCCACAGTGCTATTTTCGTTAACTTGTTCTATATAGACGACGTCCTCATGAATTGCTGAGCGATTGACATTCAAATACTCAACAAACTCTTTAATACCGCCTTCATAGAAAAAACGCGAGCTTTTTTTACTCTCAAGACGGTTATCACTAATAATGATTTCAATCCCTTTGTTTAAGAATGCTAATTCTCTTATACGAGATTCAAGTATTGTAAAATCATATTCCAGAGTTTCAAATATCAAATGATCTGCTTTGAAAGTCGTCTTAGTACCTGTAATTTGATCATTTTCGAGTTCACCAATAACATGAAGTTTTTCAACCGTAAACCCACGTTCAAATCCAATTTTGTGGATTTTACCATCTCTTTTTACTTCTACTTCAAATATCTCTGAAAGTGCATTTACTACAGAAGCACCAACGCCATGCAAGCCGCCCGAAACTTTATAACCGCCACCGCCGAATTTACCACCAGCATGTAGCACTGTATGGATAACTTCAACTGCCGGAATACCCATTTTTTGATGCATGTCTATCGGCATCCCTCTACCATCATCTTCAACAACAATGATATTACCCGGTTCAATATTAACGGTAATTTTCTTACAATATCCAGCCAATGCCTCATCGATACTATTATCGACAATTTCATAGACCAAATGATGAAGTCCCTTGGAACTAGTTGAGCCAATGTACATCCCTGGCCGTTTTCTTACAGCTTCAAGACCTTCCAAAACTTGTATCTGATCGGCATTATAAGCTTGATTTGACATCTATAACCTCCTAATGGTCTAAAACAACACCATTTTTTATTTTAGTAATTTTTGATGCACTTATATATTCATCCAATAGATTTTTAACATCGGTTGTTGTTATAATCGTTTGAACATTCTTAAGTGTGTAAATGAGATCTTTCTGTCTACTTAAATCGAGTTCACTCATCACATCATCTAAAAGCAAGATTGGATATTCACCAACATCCTGCTTTATGATTTCAATTTCTGAAAGTTTTAAAGAAAGTGCAGCCGTTCTTTGCTGCCCCTGAGAACCAAACGATTTGATACTTATGCCATTAATTAAAATGTCTAAATCATCTCTATGAGGACCAACAGAGGTAAAGCCTCTTTTAACGTCAACATCAATTTGTTTACTTAGCTTGAAAATTAGGTCACTCTTTATTGTATCATAATTTTCTAAATTCTTCACTGAAGTATTATAGGCTACACTTAAAGTTTCCTTACCATCCGTTACGCTTGCATGAATTTCTTTACTAATACGATCCAAGTCATCAATGAATTTTTTTCTTCTCAAAATTATCTTCGCACCCTTTTCTGCTAGCTGCTCATCCCAAATATCTAAGGTATCTTTTAAATCTGGTTTAAAGATAATTTTTTTAAGTAATTCATTTCTTTGATTGAGTATTCTGTTGTATTCAATTATATCAGAACAATAAAGGGTACTTATGTGAGAAAGCTCTCTGTTAATAAATTTTCGTCTCTCAACAGGACTATCTTTTATGAGTTTCAAATCATCTGGATAAAACAAAATTAGATTAATAGTACCGAGCAATTCCGAAATACGCGTAATGTTAACCCCATTTACTAAAAATTCCTTTTTTGATTGTTCATTAATCCTGTACTCAATCGTTTCCTGTCGACCGTTATCATGTTCAATATCAACCTTAACATGAGCAAATTTTTTATTAAACTTAACTAAATCACTGTCTTTAATCGTTCTAAATGATTTTCCAAAACCTGAGACATAGACCGCTTCTAATAGGTTAGTTTTGCCCTGTGCATTGTCACCGATAATAATATTTAAGTTTCGATCGAAGTTCAGCCTAAGCTGATCATAATTTCTATAATCTTTTATAATGATGGACTTGATAAACAATATACATCAACCTTTTTTGATTACTTTTAAAACTTCGTGTATTGAGCCTTCATCAAAATCTACATTCACTTCAACCTTATCATCATGAACAACTTTTTTACCTCTTTGGGTACAAATCGATCCGTTTAGTTTGACATATCCTTCTGCAATGATTACTTTTGCAAGCCCACCAGAATCTACAACATCGGCAAATTTTAACAATTGATCTAATTTAATATAATCAGTTTCTATAAAAACTTTTTTCATAATTGCCTCCCCTACTTAGAAATACGACAAGGCAAAACAAGATAAGTATAATTATCATTGTCTTGTGGTCTTACGATACATGGACTTACATTATTAACAAATTCAAGCTTAATAGCTTCACTGTCTATGATTTTTAAAGCATCCATTAAATACTTAGGATTAAAACCAATTTCCAGATCATGACCCTCTAGCTTGATATGCACTTTTTCCATTGAGCTACCCATCTCAGAATTTGAGCTTATTTTTATGATATCGTCTTTAATTTCTAGTTTAATTGCGACATTCTTATTTTCTCTTGCCATTAAAAAGGATCGATCTATAGCAGTTAAAAATTGATCCGTATCTGTAATGACCAATGACTTATATTCATTAGGAAGTATTTGATTGTAATTGATAAACTCACCTGCAAGTAATCTAGAATAGACCTTTAATTCAGGCGTTGAAAATAAAACCTGTTTATCATCAAATGAAATCCTTAGATCACCCTTACCTTCAGCTGAAGACAAAAGTTTATTAATTTCATTAAGCGTTCTACCTGGAACGACTGCTTTTCTACTTAATTCGGTTTTTACAATTGCTTTTTTAATTGCCATTCTAAATCCATCTATAGCAACCATATTAAACTTACCATTTTCAATTTCAAGTAGCGCACCTGTTAAAATAGGTCTTGATTCATCCTGAGAGATAGCAAAGCTCGTTTGACGAATCATATTTGCAAATAATTCTCTGTCAATTAAAAATGAATTGTTTTCATCTATCACCGGCAGCTCTGGATATTCATTACCTGGTAGACCAACAATTTTAAAATTTGAATCGCCACAGGTGATATCAACTACACAATTATCGTTTATATCAAAAGTAATTAAATCATTTGGTAATTTTCTTATTAACTCTGAAAATAATCTAGCTGGAATAACAATGGATCCGGACTCAATAATTTCTGCTGGTAGAGATGTTTCAATACTCAAATTTAAATCATTACCAATAACCTTAATTGAATCATTCATAGCTTCAAAATAAATCCCTGAGAGAATTGGTAAAGTCGTTTTACTTGAAACTGCCTTAGATACCATGTTAATCGCATTAGATAATAGATTTTGCTGACATTTGAATTTCATTTGAAGCCTCCTTTGGATTTAACTATATAAAACAAAAAATATATAAACAAATATAGTAATAGTAGTAGGTCTTGTTGATTTGTGGAAAGGAGATTGGAGCTATTGCAAAATAAAGAAAAACTGTTCTAAAAGACTTGTTGATTAAATATAGAAATTTCATAAGTTATCAACAGTGAATAATTATTTCGTTTTTTATAAGTTATCAACAGTTTTTTTATTCACATACCAACATTACTCACCTTTAATTTCCTTTATAATGCTATCTATTTTATTTTTTAGATCAAAATCAGATAGCATCTCAGTACTAATTTTCTCGCATGCGTGAATGACGGTTGTATGATCTCTACCACCAAACTCTTCACCAATTTTAGGTAAGGATAAATCAGTGAGCTCTCTAGCGATGTACATTGCTATTTGACGTGGATAGGCAATTTGACGCGTTCTTTTCTTAGATTCAAAATCCTCTATTTTCATATTAAAGTACTCAGCAACTGTTGATTTTATAAAGTCGACATCAATTTTTCTAACTTTAGTAGTTGAAAAGATATCCTTTAATGCCTCGTTAACGAGAGAAATATCTACCTCACGTTTTGTAAGTGTTGAATATGCAACAACTCTATTAAGAGCACCTTCAAGCTCTCTTATATTTGATTTTATTTTAGTAGCGATAAATTCAAAAACTTCACCTGGAATGTCAATTCGATCGCGTTCTGATTTCTTCTTTAATATAGCTATTCGAGTTTCATAATCAGGTGCTTGGATATCAGTAATAAGACCCCATTCAAATCGAGATCTCAAACGATCTTCTAGTGTTGGAATTTCCTTAGGTGGTCGATCTGATGATACTATGATCTGCTTGTTAGCTTCATAAAGTGCATTAAAGGTATGGAAAAACTCCTCTTGAGTTCTCTCCTTCCCTGCAATAAATTGAATATCATCCACTAGGAGAACGTCTACAGTTCTATATTTATTTCTAAACTCTTCATTCTTATCATCCTTAATAGAGTTGATTAGCTCATTAGTGAATTTTTCACTGGATACATAGTAGACCTTTGCATTTTTATTTTGAGATAAAATGTAGTGACCGATCGCATGCATTAAGTGTGTTTTTCCAAGACCTACGCCTCCATAGATAAATAGAGGGTTGTAGGATTTAGCTGGTGACTCTGCTACTGCAAGTGATGCAGCATGTGCAAAACGATTGCTATTACCAACGACAAACTCATTAAATACATATCTAGGATTTAAGTTTGTAGATTCAAAGAGATCATTGGTGTCAGTTTCTTTGGATTTATTTAACTCCAATGTATTCTCTTCTGGAATGATGTATTTAATGATGTAATCTTGGTTGGTCACGTATTTAATGGTATTGGTAATCAAATCATTATATCTATTTTCAAGTATATTCCGATTCAAATTACCTGAAGTTTGCAGAATCAGCGTGTTCCCTTCTATAGCAATTGGTACTACATTTTCGATCCAAGTGCTAAAGCTTAAGGGCATAAGCTCGTTTTTCATATTATTTCGCGCTTCTTCCCAAATTTCTACCAAACGGTTATCCATGATATGTCCTCCTAATAGTACTTGTTTATCCACAATAATTAAGTTGCATTGTTGATAACTCTTATATATTTTTTTAAGCATTTATTCAAATTTTCAGTTGAAAAAAATGTGGATAATATTATTGAAAATTGAGTTATCAACAGAAAGTGATGTATTTTATCAACACTATACACAGCTAAAAACTCAAAAAGTCAAAAAAAAATTGACAATTAATCAACAAAATCTAGTTATCCACAAATTACATAATGAAAAAATTTAATACTGTGAGTACAAATCATTTTAACAAATTTCTATCCAATTATCAAACTTATCCACAAAAATAGTCGAAAAGTATTTTTGTGGATAAGCCCTGAAGCGATTTAAATTTTAAATTTTTGTGGAATATTTTTCGATTTTATACACATTTCTGTTGATGAATTGTGAATAACTACAATATATTACTTTTGACTCGTTTTCCACAACTATATATAGTAGTTATTTTCTAATTTCTTCTATTATAAAGTCTTTCTGCTTATAACTTGACATAGCAAAGTCTTCAAGTTATAATGTTTTAGCAGACTTGTGAAAAAAATATGTTTATATATATGTATATGTAACGGATGTAAGGAGGTGGCTGAAGTGAAAAGAACGTATCAACCTAAAAAGAGACAAAGAAAAGTTGAACACGGTTTCCGTAAAAGAATGAAAACAAGTTCTGGAAGAAACGTGCTTAAGGCTAGAAGAAGAAGAGGTAGAAAGAAATTATCTGCTTAAAGGATTAAAAGACCGCAGCCAGTGGTCTTTTTTTGTAAGTAGTGTTTTGGAGGTATGATGATTTTTACAAGCTTAAAAAAGCCTTCAGAATTCGCCAAAGTTTATAAACGTGGCAAGTCGTATGCTGATCGAAACATAGTCGTATATTACTTACCTAATAATACTGATGATCTTAAGATTGGATTTTCTATAAGTAAAAAGGTAGGAAATGCTGTCGTCAGAAACAGAGTAAGGCGTTTAATTAAGGAAGCTTTTCGCAATGAGTTTCCTATATTAATGGGATATGATATCGTTTTCGTTGCTAGAGTAAGGTCAAGCCAGGCCGATTATCATGAAATAACGAAGTCTTTGAAGTTTATCTTTAAAAGAATCGATATTTTTAATAAGAAAGTGTAATGAGAATGAAACATATACTAATTCTAATGATTAAATTCTATAGAAAATTCATTTCACCGTTGTTGGGTAGTAATTGTCGATTTTATCCAACTTGCTCTCAATATTCTCTTCAAGCGATTGAGAAATATGGAGCTATAAAAGGGACGCGTTTAAGTATTAAGCGTATTTCAAAATGTCATCCCTTTCATCCGGGAGGTTATGACCCATTAGAATAGGTTTAGGAGGGTAATGATTTGGCTATTTTCGCACAAATTTTTGGTTATTTGTTAGGTTTGATATATGGTGTTATTAAGGATTATGGAATCGCCATAATCATTTTTACTTTAATTACTAAATTATTGTTAATGCCATTTACGATTAAACAGTTAAGATCTCAAAAGGCAATGGCAGATATTCAACCTAAAATGAAAGAAATACAAGAAAAATATAAAGACAATAAAGAAAAGCAAAATCAAATGCTTGTTGAATTATATAAGGAACATAAGTACAATCCATTAAGTGGGTGTTTGCCACTATTAATTCAGTTTCCAATCATCATTGGTTTATTTACTGCGATGAGACAACCTGAATTATATGTTTTTCCTAATAATCCTGATTTATTAGCTCAAGCAACACAAGATGCTTTTTTATGGATTGGTAATTTATCACTTCCTGATTTGATGAGTAATATTTTTAAATCAGGTCCAGCGTGGTTTTTAGGCTTTCCAGGTTTAATGCCTATTATATCTGCTGCACTCACCTACTTCCAAATGGCGAGTACCACAACATCTACTGGTGGGTCAGATGCTATGAATAACCAAATGAAAATCATGCAAATTTTTTTCCCTATCATGATTTTATTCTGGGGGAAAACAATGTCTGCTGGTTTGATTCTCTATTGGACTGTAGGTAGTATTTTCCAAATCGTTCAACAGTATATTATGAAACGACCAGCTAAGGGGGATGCTAAGTAATGAAATTTGTTGAGAAGTCAGGGAAAAGTGTTGAGGAAGCATTAAGACTCGCACTCATTGATCTCGAAGTCTCTAGAGATCAGGTTGAAATTGAAGTTTTGGAAGAGGGCTCAAAGGGATTTCTTGGTATTGGAGCTAAAGAGACAAGAATTAAAGTTACTAAAAAGAATGATATTATTGAAACTGCAAGAACTTTTCTTTCAAATATTTTAAATCAAATGTCAATTAATGCAAAGCTTGAAATTGAGCAGAATGAAGAAGTTTTGAGCATAAATATGATTGGCGAAGATATGGCTATTTTAATTGGAAAAAGAGGACAGACTTTAGATTCATTACAATATTTAGTTAGCTTAGTGGTGAATAAAGAAAGAGAAGATTATTTAAGAGTTGTGCTTGATACTGAAAATTATAGAGCTAAGAGAAAAGAAACTCTTGAAGCTTTGGCTGAAAAATTGGCCTCAAAGGTTAAAAAGTCAAGAAAGAATGTAATTCTTGAGCCGATGAATCCATATGAAAGACGAATTATTCACTCTGCACTTCAAAATAATCCGAGTGTTAGTACAAAATCTGAAGGTGAAGAGCCATATAGAAAAGTTATTATTTACTACGATTATAAAAAAAATAAAACGAATTAATTCGTTTCTATAATTAATTTTGACGATCTAATGATAACCCAGTTAACTAACTGGGTTATATTTTAATTTGTAAGGAGAAAGTTATGATAACTGATACAATAGTTGCAATTTCTACACCAATTGGTGAAGGTGCAATCGGTATCGTTAGGATGAGTGGTCCAGAGTCATTTGAAATCTTGGATGCCATACTCAAAACCAATCAGTCTAAGCTGAATCATAGAGAGCTTGTTTATGGTCACATCATTAAGGATGAAAAGATTATTGATGAAGTAATGGCAGTTAAGATGTATGCCCCTAAAACCTATACGAAAGAAAATATGGTAGAGATCAATTGTCATGGAGGTATACTTTCAGTAAAGGAGGTTCTAGCGTTATGTATTATAAAAGGCGCTAGACTGGCAGAAAAAGGCGAGTTTACGCAGCGTGCTTTCTTAAATGGCAGAATTGACTTAGCACAAGCGGAGTCCATTATGGATTTAATAAGTGCTAAGACCAAAACTGGTTTTTCTGTTGCTATGAATCAACTAGATGGGGTTTTATCTAGAAAAATTAAGTCGATTCGAAATCAGTTAATTGCGACTATGGCTCAGATTGAAGTAGGAATTGATTATCCTGAGGAAGACATTGAAGAGATTACCTATCAGCAAATTATTGATGAGCTGATAGTTGTTAAAGATACTCTAAATCAAATGTTGGCAAATGCTGAAAATGGTAAGATCATCCGTGAGGGCTTAAAAACAGCAATCATTGGAAAGCCAAATGTTGGAAAGTCTAGCTTGATGAATGCACTTCTTAAGGATTCTAGAGCGATCGTTACTGAGATAGCAGGTACTACACGTGATTTGATTGAGGAATTCATGAATATTGGTGGCATACCTATCAAGTTGATCGATACTGCTGGAATAAGAGAGACTGCAGATATTGTTGAAAAAATTGGTGTTGAGCGTTCAAAGGCAGCCTTTAATGAAGCTGATTTAATTATTTTTATGCTAAATGCTTCAGAAGCTTTGACCGATGAAGATTTGATGTTGATGTCATTAGTCAAGGATCGTCATGCCCTTGTAATCATAAACAAGACAGATCTAGAAATTGTAATAGATGAGGCTTACATTAATAGTCATTTTGAAGACAAGATTGTTATTAGAACCTCTTTGGAATTGGAGCAAGGCATTGAAGACGTGGAAAAATCAATACAGGAAATAGTCTTTGGTAAGCAATTTGAAATTAACAATGACGAAATAGTAAGTAATTCAAGACATATTGCATTATTGAACTTAGCATATAAGAACATTGTAGACGCAATTCATGCTTCAAATGATAGAATGCCTTATGATTTTATCGAAGTTGATATAAAAGACAGTATTACTCATCTCGGACACATTACTGGTGAGGCTGTAGAAAAGGATTTATTAAATTCAATATTTAGTAATTTCTGTTTAGGAAAATAATCTATGACGATTGTGTTTTAGATTTTCCACATTTTACTTGTGGTTTGATAAGGAGAAATAAATGGTAAGAACTTATGATGCAGGTCAGTTTGATTGTATCGTCGTCGGTGCAGGTCATGCAGGTGTTGAAGCTGCTTTGGCAAGTGCTAGAATGGGTGTAAAAACTTTAGTATTATCTATTAATTTGGATTCTATTGCAATGATGCCTTGTAATCCTTCTATTGGTGGAACTGGTAAGGGTCATTTGGTTAAGGAAATTGATGCTTTGGGTGGAGAGATGGGTTTAAATATCGATCGCTCATTTGTCCAAAGTAAAATGCTAAACAGTTCAAAAGGTCCTGCTGTACATTCGCTTAGAGCACAGGCGGATAAAAATAAATATCATACTGAGATGAAGCGTGTTTTAGAAAATACGGATAACCTATACGTTAAACAGGGTGAAGTTAAGGAGTTATTAATTGAAGACCATGTTGTGAAGGGTGTTGTCACTCAAACGGGAGCTAGATATTTATCCAAAGTTGTAATTTTGGCAACGGGCACATACCTAGGTAGTAAGATATTTATCGGAGATGCAATTTTAAGTAGTGGTCCAAATGGCCTTTCTGGTTCATATGATTTAGTTAATAATATGCAATCTCATCAATTTAATTTAAGAAGATTTAAAACAGGTACACCAGCAAGAATTGATGCTAGAACTCTAGATTATGATGAAATGGAAATTCAGTGGGGAGATAAAAACTATGAATTATTCTCATTTATGAATGATCATATTGAACTGGATGAGCTGCCATGCTGGTTGACCTACACTAATAAAAATACACACGAAGTTATACTGAGTAATTTAGATAAATCAGGTCTATTTACAGGTACAATCGAAGGTACTGGTCCAAGGTATTGTCCATCTATAGAAACCAAATTAATTCGTTTTACTGATAAAGAGAGACACCAATTATTTATTGAACCTGAAGGTCGCGATACACATGAAATGTACGTACAGGGCATGTCTACTAGTATGTCTGAGGATGTTCAGCTTGCTTTTATGCGTACAATTCCCGGACTTAAACGATGTGAAATTATGCGTCCAGCGTATGCCATTGAATACGATTGTATTGATCCGCTTGATCTGACTTTAACACTCGAAGTTAAATCTGTTCAAAATTTATTTTCAGCTGGACAGTTTAATGGTACCTCTGGATATGAAGAGGCTGCTGCTCAGGGGATTATTGCTGGAATAAATGCGGCTTTAAAGGTAAAAGAAGAACCGCCTTTTATTCTTGATCGTTCTGAAGCATATATAGGTGTACTTATTGATGATTTGGTAACAAAGGGCACAGATGAGCCTTATCGCATGATGACCTCTCGTTCTGAATATCGTTTACTTCTTAGACAAGATAATGCAGATAAGCGATTGACCGAAAAGAGCTATCAAATTGGTTTAGCAACTGAAGAGCGTTATAATAGATTTAAAGAGAAAATGCAAAGTATTGATGTTGAGATGACACGTATTTCTACGACAACTCTTAAAGCGGATCATGTCAACCCAATTTTGGAGTTACTTCAAATTCCTACAATTGTGCATGGTATTAAGATTATTGATTTGCTAAAGCGTCCTGAAATTCATTATAGCCATTTAACTGAGATAGACGCAAGTCGTCCTTTGGATTTAGCTATAGATGTTATGAAGCAGGTTGAGGTAAGCGTAAAGTACGAGGGCTATATAAAGAAACAATTGGCTCAGGTTGAGAAGTTTAAAGCCCTTGAGGAAAAGTTAATTCCTGAGGGTATCGTCTATAGCTCAGTTGATAATCTTCGTTTAGAAGCAAGACAAAAGCTTGATGAAATAAGACCATCGTCAATTGGACAGGCTTCTAGAATATCTGGTGTTTCACCTGCAGATATATCTGTTTTATTGGTTTATATTGAACAACTTAAGAGGAAAAATAATGATTGATTTAATGCGTTCCTTTGGATTTAATTTAAATGAGACTCAAATATTACAATTTCAAAAGTATTTTGCTATGCTAATTACAGAAAATGAAAAGTATAATCTTACTGCAATTACTGAAGAAAGGGATGTTTATGTAAAGCATTTCTTAGACTCGTTATTACTTTTATCTACAGTAACTGATTTGGAAGATAAGTCGATGATTGATATTGGTACAGGAGCGGGATTTCCTTCTTTACCTTTAAAGATTTTAGTACCGAGCTTGAAGGTTACAGGACTTGATTCACTTAATAAGCGAATCGGTTTTTTAGAGATGCTAAGTCAGAATTTGGGTTTTACTCAAACAAAATTTGTTCATGGTAGAGCGGAGGATTTCGGTCAAAATAAATTGTATAGAGAATCCTATGATTATGCTGTTTCAAGAGCTGTAGCTGAGCTACGATTGTTATTAGAGCTCGTCATGCCTTTTGTTAAGGTTGGTGGCACATTTTATGCTTATAAAAGTCTAAAAACAAAAACTGAGCTTGATGATGCAAAGAATGCAATGACACTAATGAAATCTTCTTTAATAGAGATAAGATCCTACGATTTACCTTTTGATATGGGGACTAGAGATATCTTGATTATTGAAAAAATGGGAAAAATTGACAAAAAATACCCTAGAAAGCCTGGTGTTCCTAAAAAATCACCATTATAAGCATCAAAAGATTATCTAAACCCTTTTTAGGGTTTTTTTTTATGCTGCTTCTAGTGTATAATATTACTAGTATTCTCATGAGGAGGTTATATGGGCAAGGCAATAGCTATTTTTAACCAAAAAGGCGGAGTCGGTAAAACGACCACTGCTGTTAATTTTTCAGCTGCTTTAGCTGAAAAAGGTAAGAAAGTTCTTTTGATTGATAATGACCCTCAAGGTAATTTATCAAGTGGCGTTGGAATAGATAAGAAAAGTCTTGAAATGACTATATATAATGTACTTCTCGGTGAAAGTGATATTAGAGATGTTATTATCAATACCGCTTTTGAAAATTTGGATATCTTGCCTGGTAGTATGGACTTAGCTGGTGCAGAGATTGAACTTATCGAGTATGAGAATAGAGAGTTTTTATTAAAAGGTCAACTGTTAAAGGTAAAGGATTCTTATGATTACATTATAGTCGATTGTCCGCCATCATTAGGTATGTTAACTATAAATGCACTTGTTGCGGTCGATAGTGTAATTATTCCAATTCAGTGTGAGTATTATGCTCTTGAAGGTGTAAGTCAACTTGTAAATACGTATAATTTGGTTAAGAAAAGCATCAATCCTGACTTGGAAATTCAAGGTGTTTTACTTAGTATGTTTGATGGAAGAACAAATTTATCCATACAAGTTGTCGAAGAGGTTAAGGCACATTTTAAGCATCTAGTTTATGCTACAATTGTACCAAGAAATATACGTTTAGCAGAAGCACCTAGCTTTGGGTTACCTATCATACACTATGATAGAAAATCAAAAGGAGCTGAGGCTTATCTTGATTTAGCAGATGAGTTTCTAAGCTTAGAAGAGGAGTAATTATGAGTGTAAAGAAAACAGGATTAGGTAGAGGTTTAGGAGCTTTAATTCCGAATGACACCTTTGATAGTATTGAAAGTAAGGTTACTGAGACTGGTGAGTTAATTCATGATGTTGATATTAATTTGATAATGCCTAATAAGGATCAGCCGAGAAAGCACTTTGATATGGAGAAAATAATTTCTTTATCTGAGTCAATAGAAGAGCATGGTCTAATGCAGCCTATTGTGCTTCAAAAGAAAGGCAACGTCTATGAAATCATAGCTGGTGAAAGAAGATGGCGTGCCTGTAAGTATTTGAATTTAAAAAAGGTACCTTCAATTATAAAAAATGTAGATGAGTCTACAATTGCTCAACTTGCTTTAATTGAAAATTTACAACGTGAGGATTTAAATCCGATTGAAGAGGCAATGGCTTATACCCGTTTGATCGAGGAATATAGTATAACGCAAGAGAAGATGAGTAAGATTGCTGGGAAGTCACGTGTATATATTACCAATACTATGCGACTTTTGAAGCTGGATGACTTTATCAAAGAAGGAATTGTTGGAAAAACTATCTCGAGTGGACATGGAAGAGCGCTTCTTTCTCTAGATCATGAAAAGAAGAGAAAGAATGTTTTTGATCTCATTCTATCTGATTCTTTAAGTGTTAGACAGACTGAGGATATTGTAAAGAATTATGATAGCTATTTTAAGACCTTTTCTAGTAAAGCAAAACCAATAAAAAATAGAGAGATTTCTGCTATAGAGGATGATTTATCTGTATATGTTGGCACTAAAGTTAATATAAAAGAGAGAGATGGTAAAGGTAAAATATCGATTGATTTTTATAATTATGATGATTTAAATAGAATATTGGATATTATTCAGAACAAATAGATGTTTCACGTGAAACATCTTTTTTTTATGAAAATTGTATATGTTTAGACTTTATAGGTTATTTACTACTAAATAGACTTAAAAGAGGGATGCTTTCTGTAAATTCTATACGGTTATATATGAAGTTATAGGAGTATCTACTGACTTGTAGTTAACATGATTTGAATCTTTACATATAAATTGGTTATAATTTATCATATTTGAGATTAAACAGGATTTGAATAAGTGATTTGTAATTATATCTATTTAATTGTTAGTATGAATAACACTTAATCATTATATAGTAGTTTATTAGATAGTTATGGTTAAATGGATTCAGAAAGCGAACAATTAGTCAAAGTCATTTATTTAATAGTATTATAAATAATACTTATTGTAATTCCTATATTTGATTGGCCTTTAGTATAATATTAAATGATATTTCACAGATGCTGATAGAATAAAAAACGGAGAAGATAAATATAATATGCTCAACATCTGATATAATAAAGAATCAGAAAAAGAGGGAGCAAATTATGGGAAGACCAAGACAAAACTTCACCGCAGAGTTTAAAC
>Ga0207420_1000783_pt1 | contig 24346 bp, 21 predicted proteins | sample ThiBio_inoc_biof_FD_183941 | JGI IMG/M metagenome (GOLD analysis project Ga0207420, IMG submission 183941) | Wastewater bioreactor microbial communities from Cape Town, South Africa - Thiocy_inoc_biof (SPAdes) | ecosystem: Engineered > Bioremediation > Thiocyanate > Unclassified | place: South...
CACGAGCTTCAAAGCACCAATGCTTAAAAGGGTCTTTCAATGAGCCGTGGCAAATTTAACAAGAGTTGTTGTCGGGTGGCACTCCCGTTAGCACGAGAAATTATTTTCTTGCGGAAAAATGGGGAATTGCAGGTAACGGAAAGGGGCTTGGCGAGGTGCGGGATACTGCAAACCGAAAGTGGAGAGAAGAACCAATCTCTAGCAAAAAACTTTTTCCATTTTTTAAAATTACGAAAAAACTAAAAAATGGAAAAGTTTTTTGCGGGTATTTTCTAAAATATTTCTAAGATTTCCTTCAACCCCGCATCTTGCAAAACCCATGTTACCTGCAGTAGCAATTTAATAGCCAGATGTAATACTTTTATCTATGGGTAAGATATTTTTACTTCGTAATATCTCAAGAGTTGAAGTTAAGAGATTACGAATTTCTGGATGCGAATTTTTAGTTGGGGAACGGCACCATATATTTTTAGTTTTTTCTCCATCAGTTACAATTATTTTAACACTTGTTCCGTCGAAAACTACTCGATTTTTATTTTCTGTTCTTCTTTCAAAAAACTCAACGTTCTCTTTGTAAAATAAATTTACAAGATTATCATATTCTCGATAATCTTTCTTTGAAATTTCAGTTTTAAATGTAGAGTACAGAGTGTTTTTTTCGGTTAAAATGTTCATTTTATTTAAGATTGCTTTTACAGAGTCGTTTGTAAATGAGGTGTCTTCTATAGCAAAATATTCTTTTCGTAATATTTCCATTTCGTTTTGAAAACTTTTATTTTTTGAAATGCTATCACGTATTTGCAGATTAATAAAATACTTCTCAGAATTTTTATTTATTTCAACTTTAAATTTTTGTCCAGTAACTGAAGTTCTCGCTTCAATATTAATTTGAGCATTAAAATTTGAGAAAATTAGAACTAAAAAGATGAAAAAAGTGTTATTTACTTTCATTTTGGACGTGATTTTTGGCGCTATTGCAGGTAACGGTTTGCGGCTTTGCGAAGTGGCGGAAATCGAGGCACAAATGTTCAGTTTTGCACTAAAGTTCATTAGAATTACTGCTGTTGATTTTAGCACTAAACCCGCCATTTTGCAAAACCGTTGTTAGCCGATCGCCCTTTTTGTTTTCAAGGTTTAGTTCTGTTTTATATTCAGTTTTTGGTTCTTCAACAAGGAATAATTCAAGTTCTCTTTTGTCGTTAAAACCTCCGATTTTTTGTCTATAAGTTGCAGATATTTTTGGGTTTTCAATTTCGATTTTTCGGTTTTTGCTTATTATCAAAAATTCTTCTTCTTGGTCAATTCCTAAAAATCGTCTGTTTGCCAAATTAGCTGCAATTCCCGTTGTCGAGCTACCTGTAAATGGGTCTAAAATCCAAGCGTTTGGCTTTGTTGATGCCAAAATAAGTCTTGTCAGAACTGATAGCGGTTTTTGTGTCGGATGTTTTCCGCACGATTTTTCCCAAGGTGCAATTGCAGGAAGTTTCCAAACATCTTTCATTTGCTTGTCACCGTTTAGTTGCTTCATTAATTCGTAATTGAAATAATGAGGAACTTTTTCGGACTTTCTTGCCCAAATAATTTGTTCTGTCGAGTAAGTAAAATAGCGACAAGAAAAATTCGGTGGGGGATTGGTCTTTTCCCAAGTAATTATGTTCAAAATCTTAAAACCTAATTCTGTCAAGATTTGTCCAACTGAAAAAATGTTGTGCATTGTTCCGCTGATCCAAATAGTTGCATCATCTTTCATTTTATCACGAACTAATGAAAGCCATTTGCGATTGAACTCGTTTATGTATTCAAAGCCGTGAGATTTATCCCAATTTCCTTTATTTACGCTTACGATTTGTCCGTTTTGAATTGATAGTCCGTTATTTGATAAGAAATAAGGTGGGTCTGCAAAAGCCATATCAAATTTGTGATCAAATTGAGACAAAAGTTCCATTGTATCTCCTTTTAGAAGATAGAAATTTTTGTCGTCAGATTTGAAATAGGGCTTAAGCATTTGTAATTTTTTCAAGAAATTTTTTAACCTCTGGATACTTTGAATCAAGTTCTCTTATTTGATTTATAAGATTTATATTTCCTTCAATATTAAACGCTTTACATATATCCTTTTTAAAGTTTTCACTCTCACAATATAGTTCTAAACCACGTTCATCATTTTTACCATTTTTTAAATCATTAAATATTTTTAAAACACCATCGTGTCTTACAGATTTATTTGAATGCATTTTAAAAAAATCTTTATCTGAAACTTTTTTAAGTTTCATTTGAGTTAAAATGTTATTGGAGATGTTTAAAATAATTTCGGGGTATATAAAATCTTCTATTTCAATATTTGGTTTATTATCAGAATAGTCAGTATTATAACAATCAATAATGAATGTTTTGTAAATCTTTATATTTGGATACTTGTCTTCTTTAACTTTATCAAAGGCATCTCTTCCTTCTACATCATTGTCAAATATTATTTTGAAGTATGGCTTTGTTATATAATCTTTTGCTTTAAAATTAAAATGCTGTAGTTGATTTTTAATGTTTTGTGCTCCACCTGCTGGAATAAAGTTATGATCTTCAAATCCAAATACTTTAAATAGTGAAGAAAGGTATTTTACATCTTCCCTTCCTTCAACTATTATATTTACAGGAGAAATTGACAAGTAGTCATCATCTTGAATGCCAAGTGAATTTTTAACTTTTTGCTGACCGCTAACCTCTGTATAATCAATTAAATAAGTAGATAAGTCATTGCTGTATTTTTCCTTTCTTTTAGAATATTTCTTCTCTACATCTAAGTCTAAAAGAAAAACATTTTTCATTGTATATGTGTCAATGAATAGTTTACTATGGGTTGTAATAAAAATCTGAACATTACTAGAAAGTTCATTTATTTTTTGCTTTAATATTTTTTGGAGTCCTGAATGAAGATAAATATCTGGCTCGTCAATTAATAATATACAATTCTTTCCATTTTCAGAAAGTTTTTGAATTATTCGAAGGTTGATTAAAATATGAGCCAATCTTTGTAGTCCTGAACCTTTAGATTGGATTGGGGTTTGAGTATCATCAATTAATCTGAAATTAATATCGTTAGATAATAGCTCTCTAAATCTATTATAATCTTTTGGCACATCAAAGTCAATTCCCCAGTTATTCTCAAACTCCTTGAAAATAGGATTAATCTCTTTAACTAAATCATTTAATACTTTTTGAATTCCAATTTGAGCTTTAACAAGATTGTCTTTTATTTTCTTCTTTTCTTTTGATAGTCTCGTTTTACCAAATTCAATTTCAAAAAAATCTTCATTGATAAGTAATCCAATAGTTTTAGGAAAGGATATATTTATCGATTCCAAATAAAAAAACTCTATTTTTTTAAGAAATATTATTATTTCTTTTTCAGTTAAGTTAGTCCCATTCTTTATGCCATCAAACAAAAAGTCTTCCTTGCTTTCTTTTGGAGTGTCATAATTTTTTGAAATTTCGTATTTATCGCTTCCTTCTTCAAACCAAATCGTAATAACTGGAAATTTTGAACTCCCGCCAGTAAATTGTTTCCTTTCTGGCATATCAATTTTTTTGTCATATTCAATTTCATTAAAAAATAATGCGATTGCCCTTAACACATTTGTTTTCCCAACATTATTTCTTCCACAAATTGTTGAAATATTATATGATTCGTCAATGTTTAGAGTTAAGTCATTTATTGATCTGTATCGTTTAATTTGGATTTTTTTAATTCTAATCATACATTTAAAATTCAATTATCCCTTCTTTTTTCACTTTGTCAATGAATGTTTGAAGTGTGGTGAGGTTAAACATACTCGGAATAATGTTGTATGCTTCTTCCAATTTGTTCTTGGCTGAAAACCAACCTTGACCGTCTGTAATCCAAACAAACTCGTAATTTCTGTATTGATTTATTTTGGGAGCAACATCAGAATAAGACCTTGCTGTTTCGTTAAGTTTTGAACCTCCACCATTGTAATAATTGGTTTCAATTAAATAGGTTTTCTTTTTAGTCTTAATAACGAAATCAAATCTTTTAACATCTGCTCCCAAACTAATAATTTCAGGAAAAACAGTATTACTAACTTCTTTTTTGTAGTGTATTTCTGCTTTGTCAAAAAATAGCGAAACTGCTTTTGACATATTTTCGCCACCTCTGTTTTTTCTTGCATTTGTATCTAACCCAACTTCAATACCGAAAACATAATCCACAAGGTTTGTAATATTCTTATTTCTAAAAATATCTCCTAAACCTGTTTCCTCTATGTATTCCAATATTGATTTTGAGGTGTGAAAGTATGTGTCAAGCAAAACTATATCGCCATTGCTGTTAAAAGTTTTTGCTTTTTTGTTTTTTCTTACTGCAATTAGAATATCCAAAACTTCAAAAACCTTTGGATTTTCGTCAAAAAGTTCTTGAACTGCTTCACCTAAATTTTCTTTGCCAATCAAGTAATTTAATTGATTGAGTTTGATTGAAATTTTATTTACGTTGCTTATTATTTTCTTGAAATCAGTGAAATAATCAAGCGTTGCATTGGTTTCCGAAAGTTGAGATAAGAAGATTTTAAATTGCTCTGACATACTCTTGGTTAGCTGTTTGGTTTGTGATTAGTAATTCCGTTAATTTTCCTCTTTTGTCAGGATTTGCATTGATACTTCTTTTTGCTTCAACTCTTTGAATATTGAAGTCTGAATACAAATCATCAAAGAAATTATCATTTTCATTTTTCCCTTTAACGTCTGAATTACTTAAAATCCAAGTATGATTTAAAACGTTTAATTTTGAACAAAAATCTTTTAAGCGAACTTGCTCATTGTCATTAAATTCATCTTTCGCATACGAGTTAAAACTTGATGTTTCGCTTAATGGTTTGTAAGGTGGGTCAAAGTAGAAAAGTGTATTTTGTTTAGCAAAATCAAGTGTTTGCTCAAAATCTCCACATAAAATTTCAACCTTTCGCAAGGCTTCGCTTACAGCCAAAATGTTTTCTTTGTCGCAAATTGTTGCTTTTTTATAGCCTCCCATTGGAACATTATACTCATTCTTACGATTCACTCTATAAAGTCCATTAAAACAAGTACGATTCAGAAAAATAAACAAAGCGGCTTGTCCGCTTTGTTCTTCTTTTCTTGTGTTGTACAATGATCTTTTTTGGTAATAATAGAGTTTTTTGTTTTCTTCATTTCCTTCCAAAGCGTGAAATTCGTTTTGTAATATTTCAAGAATTGAAATTAATTCTGTCGGTCGTGAAGCAATAGTTTTATAAGTGTTTATTAGGTCTTCGTTTATGTCGTTGATTACTGCTTTTTCAAGATTTGGAAAGTTGTTAAGCATCCAAAACAAAACTGCACCGCTACCTACAAATGGTTCAATGTATGTGAATTTGTCTTTGAAAATGTCTTTTGGCAATGCCTTTTCAATGTCATTTATGAGCTGTGTTTTACCACCTGCCCACTTCAAAAACGGTTTTGCTATTTTGTCTGTCATTACTCTTTTTATATTAATATTTTTAGTCAAGCAAATTTACGGTTTTTATCTCTTTTAATTTCCGTTTTGCTGTCCAAATTGTCAACCGTCTTTGTTTGCATTGTCGTTTTTTAGGGTGTCGGCTAACGTTTCGGGTATTGCCGAAGGCGGGGAATAGAAGCTGGAAGTTTCGATTTTGCACCGAGGCGAGCCAAAACGAATTTTTGTGAGTTAAATTTACAAAACAAAAACGAATAAAAATCGTTTTTGGCGGAGATAGAAGTAAAAACTTTGAATTTAGCACTTTAGCCCCGCTTTTGGCAATACCTTGTTAGCTGCTGCCAAATCTCACATCGAATATAATGTTTGCAAAAATGTCCCATAAATTCCGATGTCAATCAACTCGTCTTTGTCAGAATTTATTGCAAGTCCGAACATTTTAGTTTCTTCGTCAAAATAAATTTTGTAGCCATTTCCGTCTTCTGTTTCTTCAAGCACAGTCCATAATTCGTAAACGTCAGTAGAGTCATTAGCGTTTTTATATTTCTGTTTTGTAGGCTCGATCAAACACTTTGTTAAGTCCAGTCCAAATACATTATTTATATCAGGTTCGGCTATTATTTCACAATTTATTATGTCTCTAATATCCTCGGCTGTCATTCTGTGAGTTTTAAATGTTTGATAAGAATTTTTTCAACTTCTTCCGCAGACAAATTATCAAAGTCACCTCCGTGTGTATATAGAAATTCTTCTGTTGTTGGTGGGTTTTCCAGCGAAACATAAAACACATTGTCAGCTCTTCCGTTGTCAGTTATATAAACTCTATATTTTTTTGTTTTGTCTGTAAGTCCAATTGCTGTATTGTCAGCGTCCCAATAGTCCGTTACGAAAATATTTTCTGAACCATACTTTTCTAAAAGATGATCTGTCAATTGCTTTATTTGTTTAGTCTTTTGTTCCAAGTTCTAAATTTTTGTTATTAGGTTGTCGTCTCTATTGGTTGCAGCTAACGTTTTCGGGCTTTGCGTTCGGGCGGGGTTCGGAGCATAAAACTGTCAGCCAGCACTGAACTTGAATAGAAGTACAAAGCTCCAAAATTGCACGTCACCCCGCCTGACGCAAAACCCGTGTTATGCCCAGTTTTTTTATTCAACTGTCTGCAAAGATTTAGTTTCAAAATATGTCTCAATTGTTTTATTATACCGTTCTATGTTAGCCATAGTTGTCTCGAGTGAAATTATTTGAGCTGTCAATGCCTGATATTGCTCCTTTTTCTCTTTATGTTCAGGAACAAATTTTTCATACTCAGGGTTTTGTTCTTTAAATCTCTTTTCCAACTCTTCATAGTTAAAATTGAAGATTGTAAATTCCTTGTCAGCAATCATTTTGTCACGGAGTTTGCTTTTTAAGTTTTCATAAACAGTATTCCTTTTTTCAAGGTCTTCGTAAATAGGCTTCAAAACATCAAGTATTTTATACAACTCGACTAACTCTTGTTTAATTAACAGGTCTTCTTTTGTCAACATTGGTTGAACTTTCTCGTTGCACATTTCAATTCGCTTAACAAACTCTTTTATTTCAGCAATTTTGTCAAATTGAATAATTTTTTCGATGAAACCTAAGGCACCAGAAAGTTTTTCACCGCGAAATTCAATCAAATTGTGTCCTTCCTTGTGCACGTCAGTTGATATTTTCTCCCAATTGAGGAATTTGAATTTTTCACCATCGAGAAATTCTTCAAGTCCCGAAACCATTCGTTCACATTCGTCTATTACATATTTTCTTACAAATGCTATTTCATCGGTCAATGAAAGATTACAAGCGTCTCTTGAATATTCTAATGCTTCAATCCAACTCTCATTTTTGAGTTGATGTTTTGCAGAATACCTTATGATTTCAAAAAGGTGTGCCTTTTCATATAATATCCAATCAGAAAATGGAATAATGTCAAGTTCTTTGTATTTAATACGAGTATAGAAGTAACTTACATAACCATAACCGAAATTTGTTTTTAATTCGATTGAAAAATTGGGGTTTAGTTCATACTTTGGTGTCCCCCAGCCAACTTTTCTATGTGAGTATGCAAGAATTGATTTTTGAAGTCTTTTTTGCTCACAGATTTTATATGCTGATTCAAGATAATATGCTTGCAATCTCTCTTGAAGGTCAAACAATAGAGTTTCCTTTTCTTTTTTCTTTAATTCTTCTTTGGTAGTTTGATTTGGAAAGTTACTTGGATATTTAGCTTCAATGGCAGGAATGTCAGAATATAAACCTTGATAGGAGTCGTTTAGTTTGCCACAATAGTTATATTTTTCTAATAAAACTTTAAGTCTGAAGTGGTTTTTAACATAGGACAAAATGCTCTTAGCGTCCTTATAGTCTAAGCTAAACTGTGATTTTAATTGCTCAAAATCACTATCCAATGGTCTTGGAATAGTTTCATAGTCCACCATTACTAACTCTGAATTAGGAGCAAACTTTAAAACGCATAATGCGTCAACATTTATTTGAATTGCTTTTTCATTTTCCATATTTATTGTCTTGCAGGGTCGTCATTAAAATTGGGCATAACGGGTTGGGTATTGCCGAAGTGGCGGATTATTAGCACTAAAGTTCAATAGTAGCACAAATGTTGAACCTTGCACAATTGTTTCATAGAAGCACTTCTGCCGCCATTTTGGCAATACCTTGTTATAGCCAGTGGTTCTTGTCGTCCACCTTTGTAAACCATTGCCAGCATTGAGTTTCACTGTCTTTGTCGTGTCGGCTTGTGTGTCGGGTGTTTTAATTTTTTTTGAAGGGCAGGAAAAAATATTTTGAATTTTGTCTTGCGTTGTGGCAGGCATACTCTTTGGCAAGCTTTGGTCTGTGCGCTGGCTTGTGCGGCTTGCCAATGTGTATGACTGCTGTGCGTTGGCTGTATGTGTTAGTTGTCCTGTCATTACGCTGCTTTCTGTTTGTAAAGATGTTCTTGAAATTCTATAAACAGTCTGCTGATGTTTGCCACATCTCCTAAAAATTCTTTTGCATCTTCTAATGATTGATATTTGTTTGTCAGTAAAATTGGGAGTTTTTCTTGGTCGAGTTCGTCCACACCTGTTTCAATGTATTTGCTCAATACGAAAGTGATAAACTCTTTTTGTTTGTCGTTGAGCAAGGCAAATATTGTCGCTTCTGCTGCTTTGGCTCTGGCTTCTCTTGTCATTGCGATATAGTCGCCATTGAAAACGTATTCTAACACATCATACAAGTCGCTTTTTTCCATATCTACCAACTTTTGCAAAGTCAGTAAATCGTCTTTCGGGAAACCTGCTGCATCTAAATTTTCAAGTAATACTTTTCGGGTTATTGGATTACTCCAAAGTTTCCGTAATTCTTCTTCGTCTTTGAAAAGTTTGGGCAACTCGCCAAACAGATTATTCAAAAATTCTTCTGCCGAAATGGGTTTGCCGTCTGCACTCCAAAACGAAGTGGAAACCATATGTTTGATTTCTCTTTCCTTACCGTTTTTCAGTTTGATTTTTACTTTCTTCTTACACACACAAGGACGCTGTCCGCATTTCTCACAAGGTTGTGGCGGTTGTTTTTCGCAAACGCAAGGTCTTTCTCCGCAAACGGGGCAAGGTCTTGGCGGAACGTATTCACATTCACACGGATTTAGTCCGCACTTTTTGCAAGGTTCTTCTTCCAAAGGTTCTCCGTCCCATTCAGGGTCTGAAAAGTGTTTGTAAGCATCTACAAAGTCGTAAATGGTAAAAAATTCTTTGCCGTCAAACAAACGTGTGCCACGTCCAACGATTTGTTTAAACTCAATCATTGAATTAACAGGACGAAGCAAAACGATATTCCGAATGTTCCGTGCATCAACTCCCGTAGAAAGTTTTTGCGAAGTAGTCAGAATCGTTGGGATTGTTTTTTCATTGTCCTGAAATTCACGCAACAATCTTTCGCCTTCTTCTCCGTCATTGGCAGTAACACGAACACAATAAAACGGGTCTTTGCTCTTGGCATTTTGATTTACTAAATCTCTTATCAATGCTGCGTGTCCCTGATTGGCACAAAAGATAATTGACTTTTCGTTTTGATTGGCTTCATCTAAAAAGATGTTTACCCGCTTGGCTTCCCGTTCTACAATTTCAATGGTGCGGTTAAAGTCTTTTTCTTCATACAACTTGCCTTCTTCAATTTCTCCTTCTACAATCGTATCGTCCGAAGTATAGCGGTAATCGTCTAAAGTAGTTTTAATGCGTTTTACTTTGAATGGCGTTAGGAAACCGTCATTGATTCCTTCTTTCAGCGAATAGATGTAAACAGGTTCACCAAAGTATTTGTAAGTATCAACATTGTCTTTTCGCTTGGGTGTGGCGGTTAAACCCAATTGCACTGCCGGACTGAAATACTCCAGAATGCCCCGCCAATTGCTTTCATCATTCGCTCCACCACGGTGGCACTCGTCAATAATGATAAAATCAAAATAATCTTCTGGATATTCGCCAAAGTAGGGTGCAGGTTTTCCTTCAGCATCTGTGCCACTCATAAAGGTTTGAAAAATGGTAAAGAAAATACTGCCGTTGGTGGGCACTTTTCCGCTTTTCTTTATCTCGTTGGGTTTTATCCGCACCAAAGCATCTTCGGGAAATGCCGAAAAGGAGTTGTATGCCTGGTCGGCTAAGATGTTTCTATCGGCTAAAAATAAAATTCTTGGTCTTCTCGGAACGTAGTCTGAACCTGTTGCAGACAAGTTCCAACGGGTTTGAAAAAGTTTCCAAGCTATTTGAAAAGCGATTGCCGTTTTTCCTGTTCCTGTAGCAAGGGTGAGTAAAATTCTGTCTTTGCTTTGTGCAATGGCTTCAACGGTTCGCTGAACGGCTATTTCCTGATAATATCTTAACTGCCAACTTCCGCTTTTGTCTTCAAACGGAACATTGGCAAATTTTTCTCTCCAATCGTTTTGCTCCGCAAAGGTATTAGTCCAAAGTTGTTCGGGGCTTAGAAAATCTGTTACCAAACCTTCTTCGCCTGTTTTCATACAGATTTGGTAAATGGCTTTTCCGTTGGTGCTATATGTGGTTTCTAATTTTAATTTTTCTGCATATTTTTTGGCTTGCATTACACCTTCACCCACTTCCAATTCATCACTTTTGGCTTCTACAACTGCCAATTTGATGCCTTTGTAAACCAACACATAATCGGCAATTTCTCTTTTGCCCCTGCCACCACCGGTTTGAATTTTACCTGCGGTAATGTTGTATTCACGAAGGACTTTAGAGCCTTCCACAACGCCCCAACCACAAGCCTTTAGCTTTGGGTCTATGAGTTCTGCTCTTGTTTCTGCTTCGTTCATTTCTTAATCTTTCTTTTTAACAGTAGAAGTTTGGTCTATTCTAAGCTGTTCTTGAACGCTAATGCCTAACTTATTGCAAATTCTACTTTTAGTTTTATAGTCTGTGTCGAACATATACATATAATCAATTACAAGATTTTGAAGGACAACCAAGCTAAGTTTATTTTTCTCCATTTCTTCTTTGTAGCCTTCAATTAAATCTATATGTGAAGCAATGCTTGAATATCCTAATTTTATTGAGAGGTCAATTAGTTTAACTGAATTGTAGGGTTGAGCCTCCAATGCTTTTTCGAATGTGTTTTTTAGTTTGTCATAACCAATTGCATTTGAAACACGCTTTGTTATTCCAAATGAGGACATAAAGCAAAGTCGGAAAACAAAATTACGTGATGCTTCTTCAATTCCTTTTTCCAAACTGTGCTTGTCTTTGAAATGCTTTTCTTTAATTAATAAGCTAATGTGTTCTACGATTTCTTTTGAATTTTTTTGTAACAACTGCAAATAAAAGTCGAGCGTTTTCAATCCTACATTATAAGTTGTTGTTACTAAACTTAATTTTTGCTCACCGTCTAATTCTCCCCAATGCTTTTTAGCAACTTGTCCTAAAATGTCAATCGTCTTAAATGCTCTTGTAATTCTTGCGAAAAAATCAATCGTTGAAACATCATCATCAAGTGAGAAATTATCATAATTCGTTTTCTCTTCTTCAAGTTCCTTCTCCAATTTTTCCATTTCTTCTTCTTCCCGTAGTTCTTCATCTCTTTGGTCGTCCACATTTACGATTTCTAAAACTTGTTGTGGTATTTGTTCAACTAACTCATTGATTCCACTAATTTCATCTTGTAGTTGAGCAACATTTGTTTCAGGAAATAGAGAATTAGCAATTGAGATAAGTTCGCTGATGATGAAATTATCTTTTGAAAGGTGCGTTACAAACATAATAATACTTGCATATTCATCACGGAACACACGTAAACACATTTTTGTAACAAGTTCCTTTATCTCTTGCTTATTTGCAATTTCATTTGCAATGTATTTTGCGACAAAGAAATAGTAAACGTATTTTTCCTTTATATAAATCCGATTGTTTACATAAAGTAATTTGGCAGAATCAAATGTTTCAAGAATTGTTTCTTTACGGTAAGTCAAGTCGTGCTTCTCACAGTACATTTTATGAAAAGCATCAAATTCTTCAAGTGAAACATCTTTTGCACCTTGCTCAAATAGAAAAAAGCAAAATTGAGTGAGGTAATTGTAGTAAAGACTTATTTCTTTTCTATCCTTTATGGCTTTGCTAAAACATTCATTAATCAACACTTCATAATAAAATCCGTGAATGGAATAATTTGGGTTTTGAACATTTCCACTTTCAAGAGCTTGAAGAATAGATAGCAAATAAAATGGGTAAGAAGGAATATAGTTTTTACCAATAATTGCCTTTATGTGTGAAATATAAGCATCATTTTTTCGTAGAAGCTCGTTGTGGTCTAAAAATCGTGTTTCAATTCCTACCGTGTTCCATTTGTTTACTAATTCGTATCTGAACTTTGGTCCAAATTCTAAAATAGCATAAAGTTTAAAATTTTTAAAAGGGTCTTGTTTACTTAAGTTTTCAATTGGCATTAAAGAATTTCCCGTTACAATTATATGTTGAAACAGTTCTTCTAAATTATTCATTAACACTGACCAATATTTACCCTTGCTTTTAGTTGCTTTATGAAAATCGTCAATGATTACAATTACTCTCGCATTGTCAATTTCAGATAACTGAAAGGCTTCTTCATATTGTTCTGAAATTCGCTGTTCAACAATGTTTTGAAGTGTTTCAGGGCGAACATTTGAGCCAATATCTGTTCCATTTATTAAAACTGGATAAAGACCAAGTTCAAAATATTTTTGGAATAAATATTTACAATTAGCTGACTTCCCTGCTGAATCATTACCGAGAAATCCAAACTTTGTTCCATCAACGTCAATAGCATCTGTCAATTTTTCAAGGTTTTCTACCTTTATAGTAGCCGATTTTTTGCCGTTATTCAAATCTTTCAGGTCGGGGGCAATATAAATATCTTCAAGGCGTAAATTATCAACTTTACTATGGGCAAATCTTGCTTCAATATCATTTAAAAACTCTTTGAAACTTTCTTTTATTTCTGGAATTATTTGTCTTTTTTCTTGTTTTTTTATTGATGACGCAACTTCAATTTCTGCGTTTTCTTCTTTAATAAAATCCTTAACATAGCGTGTTAAATCCATTCTAAGTTTCTTTTCAAAATCGTTAGTTGAATCGAATGGCTTGTGATACGCTCCTAAATCTTCAATTTTCTTTTTAAAGTCTTTTACTTTTTGAGCTTGCATCAAATCTGCATCTTGTGGGATTGGTGCAGAATTAAAATAAAACATTATCTGAATATCCTTTTTGTTGGTATATCGTTCATAAGCAAGATTAAATTCTTCTTCTGTTCCAGAACCTGCTCTTTTAGTAGGAGAACCAAATTTCTTCCACATTATCCCTACAAAAATTTGATAATCACTACCAATTTGTTTATTGATAACATCTTGTCCATCTTCACCAACAGAAGGATAGGTGTCATTTTCCCATTTCAGTAATTCAAGTCTAAAATTATCTCTTGAGCCGATTGATTTATTGATTTCTTCAACTGCTTCTTCTGCTGCAAGTCTTTCTGCGTCTGTGTCGCCTGGTGAGGCTAAGAATATTTTAAAAAGTTTCATTCGTATTGTTATTACATTTCTATTTCTTTGAAAACCTGTTTTGTTTTATCAATCAATTCCCCAGCAAATGCCTTTTGCAAGATTGATTTTTTTAGCTCTTCCAAATCATCCAATTTCTTTTGATATACTGCTTCTAATTTTTGCGTTTCGGTTCGCAGAGCATCTAATTGGCGAACGATGGTTTGTTGTTCTTCTACTGATGGAATTCTAATCGGTAATTCAGAAAGAATTGTCTGATTTAAATTACTCATTGTTGCACCAATAGAAGATTTTTCAAGTTGTTGCTTTACAGAGTTTGAACTTAGAATTATATTTAAAAAATTGCTGTCTGCCTTTTTGGGATTCACTCTAATGACAAAACTACCTGTTCCGCATAACCAATTTATATTTTCTTTCCTGACAACAGCACATCTTCCCATTTCGCCCCTTCGTGCAATTACAATATCACCAAGTATCAATGCGTATTTTGCAAGTCTCGAGAATGTATCTTGATTAATCATTGTCTTTGACAATGGAATAATCTTACCATCAACTATATTCTGTGGATTTACAACAGGTATCCCTTCTTCAACATAATCTGATTGATGAAGCATACTACCAAATGGCCCTGTCATTATTTTGCTTACAACGTCACCCAATTTCTTCTCTTCCCACCCATAACCTTTTTTCTCAAACACCCCTTGCAAATAACTTTCAATAAGTTCTTTGGCATTTTTGAGATTTTGTTCAGCATTAGTTTTTGCCTTGGCAATGGCGTCAAAGGCTTCTTCTAAGATTGAAACTATATGCTTTTGTTCAGGGAGTGTTGGGATTGGGATTTCAATATCTTTAAAATCTTTCTTTTGTAAATGTTTAATTGTAGCTCCTTTGAAATACTTATCACCAATTAGTTTTTCATTGAGAAGTAAAAAATAGAATAGATATTTTATAGAAGTTGAAACATTAGTTCTCAATGACCAAGTATCAGTTGAATATGAAGCTTTTCCACTATAATAGTGAATGAAGAAATTGCCGCCTGTTGGCAAATAAATATTATTACCATCAATTATGCTTTTATCAATTGTTTTTATGTTTTTACCACTTATAAAGAAAGGAAACTCTCCTTCAAAATTCCCTTTTGATTTTAAAGTAGATTTTCTGTTTTCTACAATTACTTCACCCAACTTCTTTATTTCCCAACCCTGCTTCATATCAATTCCAAAATTGAGTTAAGGATTTCCGCACTTTCTTCATCCAATGCTTTCATTTCTTCCAAAATAGCTTTCGGTTGGCGTAGTGTAACTTCTTCTTTTTTGTTAGGGTTCTTTACGCTTAAATCAAAAGTGTTTTGGTCAATGTCTTTTACATTTATCGTCCAAGAATTTTCACTATCGGCAAATGTCTTTTGTAGTTCTACAAATTCAGCCAAGTCGTTTTCGTTGAGAGGATTGGTTTTGCCAAGGTTTCTATCTAAGTTCAATTGATAAAACCAAACTTTTTGCGTGGCTTTGCCTTTTTCAAAAAACAGCACTACGGTTTTTACACCTGCACCGGTAAATGTGCCGCCAGGCAAATCCAACACGGTATGCAGGTTGCAGCTTTCCAATAAGGTTTTGCGTATGGCAACCGTGGCATTGTCGGTATTGCTCAAAAAAGTGTTTTTAATAACCACACCTGCCTTGCCACCTGCTTTCAATATTTTAATGAAATGCTGTAAAAAGAGCGAAGCGGTTTCGCCTGTTTTAATCGGGAAGTTTTGTTGCACTTCGGCTCTCTCTTTTCCACCAAAAGGCGGATTGGCAAGCACCACATCATAGCGGTCTTTTTCCTGTATGTCGGCAAGGTTTTCGGCAAGCGTGTTGGTGTGTATAATGTTGGGAGCTTCCACACCGTGTAAAATCATATTCATCACACCCAAAATGTAAGCCAATGATTTTTTCTCTTTACCGTAAAAAGTCTTCTTTTGAAGTATTTCGGTTTCTTTTGTTGAAAGTGATTTGTGTGATTTCAGATAGTTGAACGCTTCGCACAAGAATCCCGCAGAACCGCAAGCACCGTCATAAATTTTATCGCCAATTTTTGGAGCAACCACTTTTACAATGGTTGTAATGAGCGGTCGGGGTGTATAGTATTCGCCACCGTTTCGCCCTGCGTTGCCCATATTTTTTATTTTGTCTTCATACAGGTGGCTCATTTCGTGCTTCTCTGCGTGGGTGCGGAAACGCAACTGGTCTATGAGGTTGATGACTTCCCGTAAGTTGTAGCCATTTTGTATGCGGTTTTTAAGTTCGCTGAAAATTTCGCCAATCTTGTATTCAATGGTGTCGGCACTTTCGGCACTTTGCTTAAACTTTTTGAGGTAGTTAAACAGTTTACCATTTACAAAGTCGGTAAGGTCATCACCAGTCAAAGCCTTGTGATGGTCGAGTTTTCCATCCTTGCCTTTGGGTGCAGCCCAAGTTGTCCAACGGTAATCTTTGTCAATGATAGGCGTGTAATTCTTGCCTGTGAGTTCGGCCGCTGTGGCACGGTCTTTCTCTAAGTCGTCCAAATATTTGAGGAACAAAATCCAAGAGGTTTGCTCCACATAGTCTAATTCACTGCCACAACCTGCGTCTTTGTGAAGTATATCGTCAATATTTTTAAAAGTCTGCTCGAACATTATTTATTTCTGTTTTTATCAATTTGTAAAGTTATCATTCTTGTCGGTGCGATGGCAAAAAATGGCTCTTTTGGTTTTGCTGAAGGGTCGGCTTGTGGGTGGGGCAAAACCAAATGTGCCATTTGCGGGCTGGCAATTCAAAATATTTTGTGCGGTGGGGAAAAAATTAAAACACAGAAGGGTAGGCAATGAGTGTCGGCTTACTCGTTGCCCGTTTGTTGTATCGTTTGTATGTCTGTATTCACCTGTCAAAATGGTTTGTCAATATTTTAAAGTTCAAATTTTAGTCGGTCTGTCGTCTTGTGAACGGTCGTCCTACCATTGGCTATAACGTTTTTCGGCTTTGCGTTCGGGCGGGCTTTTTAGCACTGCACTCAATACGAAGAACCGCACTTCAAGTATACACAAAATTGTCAATAGAAGCACGTCACCCCGCCTGACGCAAAACCGATGTTGGCGGCTGGTTTATTTTCTCACGTCATACTGAATTATGCCTTCTGGCTTACCATTTTTAAAAGTGATGTAATTCTCGGATTTTTTGATTGAAGCAATTTTCTTTTGAAACTCTTCTTCGCTAACTCCATAAAGTTTTACCAAGTTGTCTAACATTGATTTTATTTCTGCAAGATTTTGCATTGGTCTTTTTTCTGATTTCAAATTTTCAAGGTCTACAATCATTTTATTTGTCAAACCCTCAATTAAATCGGTTTTATCGGTTGAAAGTTTTAATGAAATAACTCCGTCCTTATCAATGCTACGAAATGTCTTGCAAGAAATTTTTTTTCCATATGGAACTAAATTGGAGTTGAAGCTAAGTCCGCGCGATGGATGTTTGGGGTTGCCTTTACTTGTAAGTTTATCGTAAAAGTGATATAGTCCGTTCATTTTTTCATTGCACAACAACCAAAGCAGTCTCTCTGCACTTTGTTGAAAACCAATGTTTTTGTCAATGTTGTCACCCCAAGCGCAAACGACATCATAGTTTTTTAACTTCGAGTTTACACAATTTGTAATCGCGCTGAAATTATCTTGAAATAATTTGTCGCTAAACTTCAGTTTGTGGGTCAACAAAGTATCACTGTTATCAGTTTTGAGTGGAACTATATTCAAAACTAAGAATCCATCGTATCCCTTGTTTTTAGCAAAACTCTCTATATTGTAAATTGTTTGGTCAGCGGTTTTGATATTTGCAATTGTTGTTGGATTTAAACAAATAGCCACAAGCATGTTTTCACCTTGTCTGCCTAAAGTATATCGGCACTTGCCATCTTTACTCTCATTGTATATATCAAAAGAGATATTTGTCTTAAATTGTCTTTTTATTTTACTCATAACTTTATTTTAATAATGAAAAAACGGAGTGAAGAAAGCACTTCACTCCGTTTTTATTTTTACTGTTTACGCCAATCATGAAAAGAGGCTTCTGTGCAGCCAGAGGATGATGGTGAGCTTTTGGTTTGAACCATTAAACCACATTTCTTGCATGAATAGTTGGTGTCACCAACCTCACCAAGTTTTTTCCAGTCATGGAAAGATGCTTTTGAGCAGCCACTTGAGCTTGGTGAACTATCCTTGCGAATTGCGTTGCCACATTTTGAGCAACAGTAAACATACATACCCATAGTTTGTATTTTTTTTGTTGTTGCCTACTCTATTCGGTTTTCGGCATTCCCGTTGTTTTGTCAAAGCTAAATTTTTGGTCTGATAAAAAGTATCTTATGTGTTAGTGTCGTTCAAAACTTGCCGCCAACGTTTTTCGGCTTTGCGTTCGGGCGGGCTTTTTAGCACTGCACTCAATACGAAGAACCGCACTTCAAGTATACACAAAATTGTCAATAGAAGCACGTCACCCCGCCTGACGCAAAACCGATGTTGGCGGCTGGTTTATTTTCTCACGTCATACTGAATTATGCCTTCTGGCTTACCATTTTTAAAAGTGATGTAATTCTCGGATTTTTTGATTGAAGCAATTTTCTTTTGAAACTCTTCTTCGCTAACTCCATAAAGTTTTACCAAGTTGTCTAACATTGATTTTATTTCTGCAAGATTTTGCATTGGTCTTTTTTCTGATTTCAAATTTTCAAGGTCTACAATCATTTTATTTGTCAAACCCTCAATTAAATCGGTTTTATCGGTTGAAAGTTTTAATGAAATAACTCCGTCCTTATCAATGCTACGAAATGTCTTGCAAGAAATTTTTTTTCCATATGGAACTAAATTGGAGTTGAAGCTAAGTCCGCGCGATGGATGTTTGGGGTTGCCTTTACTTGTAAGTTTATCGTAAAAGTGATATAGTCCGTTCATTTTTTCATTGCACAACAACCAAAGCAGTCTCTCTGCACTTTGTTGAAAACCAATGTTTTTGTCAATGTTGTCACCCCAAGCGCAAACGACATCATAGTTTTTTAACTTCGAGTTTACACAATTTGTAATCGCGCTGAAATTATCTTGAAATAATTTGTCGCTAAACTTCAGTTTGTGGGTCAACAAAGTATCACTGTTATCAGTTTTGAGTGGAACTATATTCAAAACTAAGAATCCATCGTATCCCTTGTTTTTAGCAAAACTCTCTATATTGTAAATTGTTTGGTCAGCGGTTTTGATATTTGCAATTGTTGTTGGATTTAAACAAATAGCCACAAGCATGTTTTCACCTTGTCTGCCTAAAGTATATCGGCACTTGCCATCTTTACTCTCATTGTATATATCAAAAGAGATATTTGTCTTAAATTGTCTTTTTATTTTACTCATAACTTTATTTTAATAATGAAAAAACGGAGTGAAGAAAGCACTTCACTCCGTTTTTATTTTTACTGTTTACGCCAATCATGAAAAGAGGCTTCTGTGCAGCCAGAGGATGATGGTGAGCTTTTGGTTTGAACCATTAAACCACATTTCTTGCATGAATAGTTGGTGTCACCAACCTCACCAAGTTTTTTCCAGTCATGGAAAGATGCTTTTGAGCAGCCACTTGAGCTTGGTGAACTATCCTTGCGAATTGCGTTGCCACATTTTGAGCAACAGTAAACATACATACCCATAGTTTGTATTTTTTTTGTTGTTGCCTACTCTATTCGGTTTTCGGCATTCCCGTTGTTTTGTCAAAGCTAAATTTTTGGTCTGATAAAAAGTATCTTATGTGTTAGTGTCGTTCAAAACTTGCCGCCAACGGTTTCGGGCTTTGCGTTCGGGCGGATTTCGGAGCACAAAGTTTCAATTTATTACTAAAGTTTAATACTAGCACAAAGCTTCAAGTTTGCACGTCACCCCGCCTGACGCAAAACCCGTGTTAGTGGCTGCCTTTCTTGTCGTCCACATTAATTGTTCAGTTTTAGTTTCATCATTATGTCGATCTGCTCGTCATTACCCAATTTGAAAATATGTTTGTCAAATTCAACGAAACCGTTTTTCTTGTAAAAATTTATTGCTCTTGGATTCTCTTCCCAAACGCCTAACCATATATAGTCAGATTTTTTCTCCTTAGCGACTTCAATTGCTTTGTCATAGAGTAGTTGCCCAACTTTTTTTCCGTGAAAGTCCTTTAAAACATAAATGCGTTCAATTTCAAGTCCCTTGTCGTCTTGAAGTTCAGTTTGTGATTGTCCAAAGTTTAGTTTAAGATAACCAATTACATTGTCGTTAAGTGTTGCAAAATATAACTCTGCGTTATGGTCATTGAGTTCAGTCGTTAATTTCTCGGCAGAAAATCCTTCTTCCAAGTATTTGGTCATATTTTCTTCGGTGTTCCCTGTCGCAAAAGTTTCATAGAAAGTTTGCCTGCCAATTTTTTGTAATTGGTCAATGTCACTAACCGTTACTTTTTTTATTTCAATCTCAGTCATTTTCTTTTTGCAGTGTCGTTTTTAAGGTTGCCACTAACGTTTTGGCGCTTGGCGCAGTGGCGGATTTCGGAGCACAAAACTGTCAACCCAGCACAAAATTTGATACGAGGTAGAATGTTCAATTAACCACTTCACCCGCCATTGAGCCAAACGCCTGTTATAGCCAGTTCTTATCATTTTATTAATGTGTCTATATGCTTTGATGGTATTGCCCCATAGTAAGGTAGTTTGCCCTTTTCAAAAAATGCTTCTTTCTCAAAGAGTTCACTGGCCACAATTCCAATTACTTGTCCTGCTTTATTTATTAGAGGGCTGCCACTATTTCCAGAGGAAGTTTTTGCAGAGAAGACTATGTAATCTTGTCCATAGTAGTCTTCAACGAAAGCATTGATTTCCCCTTTATGAATTACTTGATATGCGAGTTTTGTCAATGGAATACTTGGATAACCAATAGTAACAACCTCTGATAAAATTTCAATCTCTGTTGATGGTGTCAATGGGTCGGCAGTTATTTCTTTTTCAAGGTAAATTGCAGCCAAATCGAATTTGTCGGATATTACAATTTTATCGTACATGATAGGGTTGTCTTCAAGGTCATAGACATTTATTTTTTCTGCCTTGTCAACACAGTGTGCATTTGTAATTATAACATTCTTGTTTTGAAACAAAAAGGCTGTTCCTATGGAAGTGTCTCCATTTGCAATATGTTCAATTTTGAATACTGATTTTGCATATCGGTTAACGGTGTATTGCCACCCCATTATTAGATTTATGATTAAATCACTTTGAATTAATTCTTTAGGTATGTTTTCATAGTTTAAAGTATAAATTTGTTCTCCACCAAAGATTGAACCTGGTTTTTTTAGTATTTGGTATTGAGCAAGCTCATCGAATACTGTGTCCAAATGATGCACATCAATTTTTACACCATCAGCTCCATAGCGACCTGTTTGAGTTACAAACCAAGCGAAATCATCAGTATCAAAGTAGTCAAAACGAAGACGTTTTAATTTGGCGGTTTCTTTTTTATTCCTTTCAAACGTTACTTTCTTAAACTCTTGGTATAAATCTTCATTATTAACTTTTGCCACAAAAAAGTCAACCAATAGTCTTATTAGTTTTTCGTCCTTATTTATAATATTCATTTCGCAAGTGTTCTTTTAGAATTGGCTATAACGGTTTGCGGCTTGGCGCAGTGGCGGATTTTTAGCACAAAAGTTCAATCAAAGAACTGCACTTGAACCTACCACAAAACTGTCATACGAAGCACTGAACCCGCCATTACGCCAAACCGCTGTTAGCCGTTCGCCCTTCTTTTCAGTCGTTACATTTGAGAGATTATTTTGTTCCATTCTGTCTTATGCTCAAACTTTAATGCGGTGTCAATTTCAATAAGATTTACATAGTTCTCAATGAACTCTGATGTGTCAGAAAGAAGTCGTAAATAATACTTTAGGGAATTTGTCAAGCCGTTTGCAATTACGTGGCAACCGTGAATATTTTTGATTCGCTCAATTTCTTTGTTGATTTCGTCCGCTTGTGAAGCGTCAATATTTGCAGTTGAAAGCAAGTAATAGCGGTTTACTTGTGTGGTCTTAAATTTCTCAAATGCGTCTTTAACAAGCTGTGCTGTTATCGGAATGCCGTGTTTGACTTCTACTGCTTCAAACGCTCTTTCTTTTTCGTCAACAATGTCTATGTCGCCAATACGACCGCTTCGGCTGTCAGCCGAAGTATGGCTTTCCATTGGTAATAATACTTTTCCTTCAAATCTTTTTGTTTCATTAATTAAGCATTGGTAAGCTGCATACAAGGCTAAAACAGGAAGTCTTGATGCACCTTCTGCTGAATATTTTGTGTCAAAATGTTTGCTCAATAAATCAATTATTGTTGCAATTGGAAGATTTAGAGGTTTTGCTAAGTCTATCTGCTGTGCGTTTCTTTGGATAATTAGTCCTTGAAACAAAAAACTTAAAAGTTTATCTATGTCTTTTCCTTTTTGGATAAAGTCAATGGTTTGTAAAAATGCGGTCTTTAATGAGTCGGGTCTTATTGCACCTGAATAGTTTGAATCATAAGGAACTTTTTGCTCCAATGAACGTGTAAGCCATCCACTCTCTGCCATTGCAGGAAATTTTACACTTTTTAGAAACGGTGTGATAAATTTTGAATCAAAAGTCCTTCCTGAATAACCGTTTGGAATACTGGTTTGGTGGTTTCTAATGTCTTGGTCAGGATTAAGTTTTTTGTAAACAGAACTTGTTAAGATGACAGTAATAACTGCTTTTGCTGATTCAGACCTTCCCAAAATTTCAAGAAGATGGTTTGCAATGGTTGAATCTAAGTCGGATTTGATTTCATTATCGGAACCAACAACTGCCATTGATTCGTTATAGATTTTCTCTAAAAATTCGGTTGGTTCCATTCTATTTCTCGATTTTTAAAAGTTGTTTTTTAATTTGCTCGCCTACTGCTTTAATCATTGGAACAGCAACAGAATTGCCAATTTGTTTGTAAAGCTCTGCTTTGTTATTTAATAGTTTAAATTTGTTCGGAAAACCCATAATTCTGTAACACTCCTGAATAGTAAGTTTTCTAACTTCTCCTTCGTGCCAAATCCAAAATCTACCTGATGATTCTTGAGAGGGTAGTGCTGGATGCACTCCTTCTGTCGAATAGATTCTGTTTGGTTGTTTATGAACTCTTGAAAGATGCTCTGTCCCTGGTCTTACTCCTGCTTTTCTAATTGTTTTATTTCTGTAACCTGCGAATACTAAGCCTGAATCTTGAATTTTTTGCTCGTCCAAAATAGTGTATGACTCATCCAAATATTCAAATTCATTCTCTTTGTCTAAAAAGTCTTTAAGTGCTGGTTTAGGTTTCTTTTTAATTTTTGCAAAGTCAAATTTGGTTTCCTTGTGTCCAATTATAATTATGCGTTCTCTGTTTTGCGGCAAACCAAAATCTGAAGCATTTAATACCTTTTTTGAAACAACATAACCTAACTCTTCAAGGTGCTGAACAATTGTTGAAAGTGTTCTCTTATTATCGTGGTAAACTAAATGTTTAACATTCTCAAGGAACACAACTTTAGGTTGTCTTTTTTCAATAAGTTCAAAAACGTGATAAATCAATGTTCCCCGAGTATCTTCAAAACCTTTCATTTTTCCCGATATGCTGAAAGGTTGACAAGGAAAACCTGCACAAAGAATATCGTGTTTAGGAACAATGTCTAAATTCAGTTTTGTAATGTCGCCAAATGGAACTTCTCCAAAATTATATTCATAAGCACGTTGTGCGTGATAATTGAACTCTGATGAGAAAACACATTTACCGCCAAGTTCTTGTAATGGTATTCTAAACCCGCCTATACCTGCGAAAAGGTCTATAAAGGTAAACTTGGGGTTTTCAGGTGCAGGAAAAGGAATGTCCCATTTTATTGGAAGCATTGCCTGTAATTCAGGTTCTGCAACAATGCTTAATTCTTCATTAACCGTTTCAAAGTATTCCTTTGCTCTTTTTTCAAAAGATTTTGAAACTCCATTTGTGTGATTGTGAAGGTAGTGCGTGAAAAAAGCTAAATCTTCTGCATTACCATTTAAGGTTTCAACTTTTAGCTTATCCCGAAGTTTTGAATATTTTATCATAGCTTAAAAGTTTATTTTACCTTGTTGTTGATTTTTGATTCGCATATACTTTGCCTTTTCTTCAGCCGCCTTTAAAAGTTGGCTTGGTTCTTCTTGGGGATAGATTATTTCAGCAATTTTCTCACTGAAATATTCGTGTTCCAATTGTTTTAAGTCAAGGTCAAAAATTTTTGAAAGCTTCGGCAATACGTCAACTGGCACATTTCTCTTTCCGTTTTCAATTTTGGAAAGTGTAGATTGGTCAATGTCCAAAGCTGCTGCAAGTTTTGTTAGTGTCAAACCGCTGTCTGCTCTAAGTCTGTGAATGTATTCTCCGAATGTTTCTTTCATTTTCTTGAAAATTTCGCCTTGACAATTTTGGCAAATTTACAAATAAGTTTGATTCTTTGCTGTCAAAGTCTTGAAAATTTAAGTCGGTTTATTTTCGTTGATGTCGTCTTTTAGGGTTCTGACTAACGTTTTTTATTGTTGTTCATAATCAGGTTGTTGCCAATCCTAAGTCTTGATTAGTGAGTTCAAATTTAGTAATTTGTTTTCGGATACGCTTCACTAAACCGAGTTTTCTTTTTTCGTCAAGGAACAGGTAATCTGTTGGTGGTTTATAAGGCATATTTTTCACCACCATATTCCAAAGTATAACGGCAAGTTTTCTGG
>Ga0207420_1000786_pt1 | contig 24291 bp, 25 predicted proteins | sample ThiBio_inoc_biof_FD_183941 | JGI IMG/M metagenome (GOLD analysis project Ga0207420, IMG submission 183941) | Wastewater bioreactor microbial communities from Cape Town, South Africa - Thiocy_inoc_biof (SPAdes) | ecosystem: Engineered > Bioremediation > Thiocyanate > Unclassified | place: South...
TGCATACGGCGGCCAACTCATCCAATTTGGATGTGTTAATCAACGACACCGATGCCGAGCGGTTCAGTCCGGTCAGCTTATCATAGTATGTGTAAAATTTTTCACCTATTTGCTGCAGACCGGCTTTCTGCGTGAAGAAATCAGCCATAATCAGCTTGTAAGGAAACCCTTCGGCCAGTACCTCGGTTGGAGAAGCCAGAATATAGTCTGCTTTGTTCCGGAGGGCATACACCACTTCTGTGCTCGCCATATAGCAGGCATCAAACAGAATAAAGTCAAATACATGATCGGGAATAGCCTCGGCAAGCTCATCTATCTCCATCCAACTGCTCTCATCCTGTCCAAAAGACCGGAGCATCGGCTGTACATTGTAAGGCAGCCAGGCAGTGCCGTGACTCCATAAAACCAGGCCATAACTTTCGGCCGGAAACTCAGATACAACCGATTCGAACACCCTGCGCATAACAATGGGATCGGCCGAATTCTGCTCGGGATAATCCTTTATAGCCAGCTTCTGTATCGTCCCGTCGCTCTTGGCCTTGATCTGAAGAAGCTGAGGAGCCGCATCGGAAGCATCCAGATAGACCAGCAGATTCCCGCCATTGAGTGCGGCTGCAGAGCTCCCCTTTACGATCGATTCCAGATTCTTGTAGGAGAATGAACTCAGGGAATTATCCGCAGCCATGTAAATAAGCACGGTACGTCCCGGCGTCGGACATGGTTCCTCGTTGGAGCATCCCCATAAAAAAGGCATACAGCATAACAACCCGATAAGAATACGCCGAATGTTATTCATCTTATAGCTTCACTTTTTTTGTTTTTCCTTTTTTGCTCTCATTATGGAAACGATCCACAGCAGTTACTACATACTTGTATTTATCGTTTCCCTTTTCATAAGGTAACAAATAAAAAGTCTTGTTTGTTATGGTTACGATGTTGGCCGGGTTCGTGATGTCTGCCTTTTCTCCCGCCTTAAAACAATACACAACGAAGTAACGGGCTAACTCCGGATTTGTATCACTTTGTTCGGCTTTCCAGTGTAACAGATACCCCTCCTTTGTCCATTCGGCTTTAAGGCCGGAAACCTCATTGGGTAGCCGGTCGTGCAAATGCGTATAAGCCGGAATCAAAGCCGGATAGCGGTGATATTGTTCTTGCAGCTGGTTGGCCACACCACCGGTATTCCATAAAATTTCATTTGCCGGCCAGAAACAGTTACCTTGTATATTGGAGGCAGAACGGATGTATGCCATCTTCTTGTCCAGCTCGTCCTTCTTCATCGTGCGGGCCACATCCTGACCAATATACAGGTGTCCTCCGTTGGCATTCTTATCCCACCATTTCACAAGCGTTACATAATCGGCAGCTTTATTCCCGATCTCCCAGTAAATCTGAGGAATGTTGTAGTCTATCCACCCCTTCTGCACCCATAAGGTGATGTCTGCATACAGATCGTCGTAATTCTGCAATCCGTTGGTATCGCTTCCTGAACCATCCGGTGTATTCTTTTTGTTACGGTAAATGCCAAAGGGACTAATTCCAAAGCGGACCCACGGTTTGGTACGCAGGATGGTTTGCTTTATATCCTGCACCAGCAGATTTACATTCTCCCTGCGCCAGTCGGCCCGTTGATTGTCTTTGTATCCTTTGCTGCGTCCGTACGCATCAAAGCTGGCATCATCCGGAAAGGGGAGTCCGGCTACCGGATAGGGATAGAAATAATCATCCATATGGATTGCGTCTACATCGTAACGTGAAACAATGTCCTGCACCACCTTGCAGATAAAAGCACGGCTTTGAGGCAGGCCCGGATCAAACAAAATCATTTTATTGTATGTTACGAACCATTCGGGATGCTTGTTGTATATATGTCCCGGGGCAAAAACAGTATTCCCCGATGTGCTTACGCGGTATGGGTTCAGCCACGCATGAAACTCCATGTTCCGTTCGTGGCAGGCGTTGACTAAAAATTTCATCGGGTCCCAAACCGGATCAGGTGCAACCCCTTGTTCGCCGGTAAGGAAACGGCTCCAGGGTTCCAGTTTGGATTGATACCAGGCATCCGCTTCGGGGCGCACCTGGAACACGATGGCATTGATACCGCAATCCTGCAGGTAATCCAATTTACGGATCAACTCTTTTTTCAGCTGCGAAGTCGACATGTTTTTATATTCACCCTGGTGGACGGTCTGAATCCAGGCTCCTCTGAATTCCCGCTTAACCTGGCGGCCTTCAGCGGGTTTAGGTGTTTGTCTTAAGGTTGTACACGAAGCAGATGCCAGCAGCATCAAGAAGATGAAAAGACGTAATGAGTGGGAATACATGAGTTTTATCTGTTTCATAATGCAAATATAATGTTACAAAGATATAAAAATATCACTATCTGTCAATACAATGAAAGGTTCTGACAGCAGCTAAAACATTCAACCCAAAAATATCGTTATCTTTGTAGTTTATAAAATATGTACCTATGTACGATGCAACAAATATAGAGATAAAAGGAGCCCGCATCAATAACCTGAAGAATATTGACGTTACTATCCCAAGAGATAAATTAATTGTTATCACAGGATTATCGGGATCCGGAAAGTCTTCGCTCGCTTTCGACACATTGTATGCCGAAGGGCAAAGGCGTTATGTGGAAAGTCTTTCCGCCTATGCGCGTCAGTTTCTCGGCCGAATGGGTAAACCGGAATGCGATTATATCAAGGGTATTCCTCCCGCTATTGCCATAGAGCAACGGGTGAACACCCGCAATCCACGTTCTACTGTAGGAACATCTACCGAAATATACGAATACCTCCGGTTGCTTTACGCACGTATAGGAAAGACTATCTCTCCGGTATCGGGCGAAGAGGTTAAGAAGCACCAGGTTTCGGATGTTGTAAACTGGGTGTTGGATTTCCCCGAAAACACACGCTTCTCAGTCTATACGCCTGTTGTTCTGCCGGAAGGACGCGACATGAAAGAACAGCTTACCATTCTTCAGAAAGAGGGGTACACCCGGTTGGAGATCGACGAGAATGTTTACCGTATCCCGGAAGTAATGGAGAACGAATCTCTTTTGGCATCCGGGGGTATTCAGCTTTTGATAGACCGTCTGGCCGTCGCTTTCGATAAACCGTTTAAGAACCGCCTGGCCGATTCTGTAGAAACCGCCTTTTTTGAAGGACATGGTACCTGCGTTGTGAAGATTTTTGATCCGAACGGCACCCAGACAAAGGAGTTCTCACGTAAGTTTGAAGCCGACGGTATCGTGTTCGAAGAGCCCACAGATATGATGTTCAGTTTCAACAATCCCCTGGGAGCCTGTCCGGTTTGCGAAGGATTCGGTAAAATTATGGGAATAGACGAAGATCTGGTTGTTCCGGACAAAAGCAAGTCGTTGTATGATGGGGCTGTAGTTTGCTGGAAGGGTGAAAAAATGGGTGAGTGGTTGAACGCATTTATCCAGGCAAGCGCGAAATATGATTTCCCCATCCATCGTCCGTATTACGAGCTTACGGAAAAGGAACGGGATCTGTTGTGGCATGGAGCAAGGGGTCTTCATGGAATTAACGACTTCTTCTCTTTTGTAGAGGAAAATCTATATAAAATACAATACAGGGTGATGCATGCCCGGTACAGAGGCAAGACCACCTGTCCCACTTGTAAAGGAAGCCGCCTGCGAAAGGAGGCCCTGTATGTACAGGTAGGAGGAAAGGATATATCCCAGATTGTAAGTCTGCCTATCAACGAAGCCAAACTCTTTTTCGATACCCTCAAGCTGGACGAAACGGATGCAGCCGTATCGAAACGCTTACTTACCGAAATTGACAGCCGTCTGCAGTTCTTATTGGATGTTGGACTTGGGTACCTTACCCTCGACCGCCTTTCAAATTCCCTTTCCGGTGGCGAGAGTCAGCGTATCAACCTGGCCACCTCTTTAGGCAGCAGCCTTGTGGGATCCCTCTATATACTGGACGAACCCAGTATCGGTCTGCATTCGCGGGATACCGACCTGCTGATAAAAGTACTTCGTCAGTTGCAGGAGCTGGGCAATACGGTGGTTGTGGTAGAGCATGATGAAGAGATAATAAGGGCTGCCGATTATATAATCGATATCGGTCCCAAGGCCGGACGTCTGGGAGGTGAAGTGGTTTATCAGGGCGATATCTCCAACCTTCAGCTCAACAGCAACAGCTATACCGTACGCTACCTTACCGGAGAAGACAAGCTGGAAATTCCGCCCTACCGGCGTAAATGGAACAATTATGTGGAGGTAAAGGGTGCCCGTTATCATAACCTGCAAGGGGTGGATGTCAAATTTCCACTCAATGTGATGACCGTTGTCACCGGTGTGAGCGGATCCGGAAAGAGTTCGCTTGTTCGCGATATATTTTACGAAGGAGTGAAGCATCATCTCGACGATGCCCCATTGGGAGTGCCTTGTCTATCCCTTACAGGCGACCTGAAGCTTGTCAAGTCCATCGAGTTTGTAGATCAAAATTCAATCGGCAAAAGCTCGCGGTCCAACCCGGTCACCTACATGGGAGCCTACGACGAGATCCGTAAACTTTATGCCGATCAGGCCCTGGCCCGTCAGCTTGGATTTACCCCGGCTTTCTTCTCCTTCAATAAAGAAGGCGGACGTTGCGAAGAGTGTAAGGGAGAGGGAAAGATAACGGTCGAAATGCAATTTATGGCCGATATCACACTGGAGTGCGAAGAGTGTAAAGGGAAGCGCTTCAAAGCCGATCTGCTGGAGGTGGAATACCGTGGTACGAATATTTTCCAGGTGTTGGAGATGACCGTTAATCAGGCCATCGAGTTCTTTGAGTCGGATCCTCAGGGAGATGCCAGGAAGATTATCAAGAAGCTGAAGCCCCTGCAGGATGTAGGGTTAGGATACATCAAACTGGGCCAGGCATCGTCCACCCTGTCCGGAGGCGAAAACCAACGCGTCAAGCTGGCCTATTACCTTAGTCAGGAGTCCAAACTACCCACTCTGTTTGTCTTCGACGAACCTACAACCGGATTGCATTTTCACGATATCAAGACCCTGTTGAAAGCCTTCAACGCCCTTATCGAGAACGGCCACACGGTCATCATTATCGAACACAACATGGATGTGATCAAATGTGCCGATTATCTGATCGATCTGGGTCCCGAAGGCGGTAAAGAGGGCGGAAAGCTTGTCTGCGCCGGTACACCCGAAGAGGTTGCCGCCTGCGAAGCATCCTATACCGGTAGATACCTGAAAGATAAATTGAAACAATAATTTCCCAATAATACGCTGGCATTATGAAAAACAACCTCATTTTACTCCTTCTTTCTGTTTGCTTCAGCAGCAGTATACTGCAGGCGCAGGAACTATCGCAGAGCTATCTTTACGATGAATTTAAAGATGGCCTGGTTTTATTTAAGGACGGTCGCCGCTCATCCGCGATGTTGAATTACAACACAACCGTCGAAGAGATGCTGTATAAGAATGGAGAACAGATCTGGGCCATCGCCAACCCCCTGGAGATAGCCGCTATAGATATCCAGGGAGATATGTTTGTGTATGTAAACAAGCATATCTTTTACCAGGTTGTCAAGGTAGGGGTAGGCGAGGTTTACGTGGAGTGGAAGACTACCTATTTCTCCCAGGGTAAGGGTGCCGGCTACGGTGGGTATTCTGCAACAGCAGCCATCACCAACTATTCTACCTTCCAGGAAGGGGCGTCGGTCTCCAAACTGACTCCTAACGAGAAATTCTCCGTCAAACCGGATAACCGCTACTGGATTAAAAATGCCAAAGGTAAATATGTGAATGTCACCACGATCAAGATGCTTCAAAAGAATTTCCCAGCAAAAAATGTCAAAGCATTCTGCGAAGAGAACAACCTGGTGCATACCAAACATGCGGATATGTTAAAAATATTGGAATACTGTTTCAGGTAACGCCCTTTGATAAACACTTCTTTTGACAGGTGGTTCTATATAGAGAAAGGAGGGTGTATTATGAAAGCGGAAAAATGGCAAAAGATTGCCTCCTATCAGGAAAAGCGGACGGACCAGGTGGTACGCTGCCATTTGTGCCCACATCGTTGTGTACTACAGCAAGGGGCTGCCGGAATCTGTAGAACCCGCGTCAACCAATCCGGTACACTTTATACCACCGCCTATGGAAATCCCTGCTCGCTGAGTATCGATCCCATTGAAAAGAAGCCCCTGTTCCACTTCATGCCCGGTCAACCGGTTTTCTCTCTGGCCACCGGCGGGTGCAACTTCCGCTGCCTTAATTGTCAGAATTGGCAAATATCCCAAACATCTCCCCAGTCGCTGAACAGCTATGACCTGGACCCGGAGGCTCTTGCACAGAGGGCTATCGGCTGTAATACCTCTATGATTGCTTTCACCTATACGGAGCCTACTGTCTTTTACGAGTATATGTACGATACAGCCCGTATCGCCCGCGGCAAAGGACTGAAAGTGGTATGGATATCCAACGGCTATATCAACCGGGAACCTCTTCTCGACCTTTGTCCTTATCTGGATGCAGCCAATATCGATTTGAAGTGTTTTGAGGATGCCATGTATCGCAAACTTACGGGCGGCCGGTTACAACCCGTTCTTGATACGTTGCTGACGCTGAAAGAGAAAAAGATCTGGCTGGAGATTACCAACCTGCTGATTCCCGGGTTTTCGGATAATCCGGAAATGATCACACACATGTGCGAATGGCTGTTTGCCAATGGCTTTGAAGATACCCCGTTGCATTTCAGCCGGTTCTTCCCAAACTACAAGCTAAACGACGTGCCGCCTACCCCGGCTGAAAGTCTGTTTGAGGCAAAGACCATTGCCCTGAAGGCCGGATTGAAATTTATCTATATCGGTAACCAGCCCCGGTTACACGGCGAAGATACCGTTTGTCCCCAATGCGGACATACCTTGATACAGCGGTACGGGTATACCGTGGGTACCTATGAAATTCAGAATGGAAAATGCAACCGATGCGGAAAGTCGGTTCCGGGTATATGGCACAGCTGACACCTGTTACTCTTTTTCGCGGATAATGGTTGCCGTAAAAACAGATATTTCGGCCTCCTTCCATCCGTTCCACCCGATACCCGCCTTGTCACGGGCGCAATGCCCCAGAAACGACTCCTTGCTCCATCCGGTTTCGGTGGCTACCTGAGGCAGAAACACCCCTCTGTTCATTCCTTTTCGAATAAAGATGCCGTGTACCCCCATTTCGATTTCGGTGATATTCCGTATCTTCCTGAGAGGAGAAAGTACAGAGATCTCAATGTCCACCTCATTCAGCTCCTCCGGGGTGACCGGTCTGAAACGCGAGTCACGTGCGGCAGCCCACTGAGCCATCTCCCGTACATTCTGTAGCAGCGGCTTGTCCTCTTCCATGTGGCCGTAGCAACCCCTTAGTTCCCCCTGATTATGGATACTCACAAATGCGCCACATCTGGTGCGGAGCGCCTGAGGATACGATTCGATGGCAGCAGGCGGAGTGTCCGCTTTACGGAACAACCGCCCGATGGAATCCCTTGCCTCTTTCAGCAGCACCTGCTTTTCTGCATCCGAAAGCGTGAACCGCTCAGTCTCCTCCTGCTTTTCGGTCACGGAAATAGCCCAATACCCTACAACCTGATTTCGGGACCCCTCCTTTTTGGCATCTCCCGAATTCTTGTAGCAGATTTCGTTGTAGCAGAACGCCGGTTCATTCTCCGTCATATAAAGAAGAGTAAGCACGGAAGTCCAACCGCACAGACTGGTAACCAGCTGGGGGATATGCTTGTGTGCATTGATATCTAAAGCCGACAACAGGTTTTGTGCACGGTTGGATATGATTGCCTGTCCGGTTGCCGAATCGACGGATTTGGCCGCTTCGTATGCCGGATAATGGGAGAAGTCGGAGCTTATCACAAACAGATTGTCCTTGTTCAGGTAGGGCTTCAGGGCGGAGGCCAGCCGTTTGCAAATCTCCGGCGAGTTGGTGCCGATTATGATTGGCACAATCCGGTAGCTGTTCTGAAGCTTGTAATGCAGAAACGGCAGCTGTACTTCAATACTGTGCTCATTCAGGTGAGGCGACGGGTTATCTGTAAACAGTTCGGGATAGACCTCGGTCAGCATCTCTCCGATCTCCGTATCCACCAGCTCCCTGCCGTAAGGCATGATAAAGTCGCCGTCGCAATACACAGACGCCCCGTTGTAATGGGCCTGGTGCGACGATGCAATCAGGAATACCCTCCGGTAAGATGCCTTGTCGTCCAACTGATTAAAAGCCGAAGCAGCCACCGTACCCGAAAAGATATAGCCTGCATGGGGACTGATAACAGCCCTCACTCTGCCCTGCTTTTGGGGTGCAGCCATGCTGAAAAGAGACTCCACTTCCCTTTGCAGCACATCCGGATGGGCCGGATAGAACTGACCGGCCACCGCAGGATGCCTGTTTATTTTGATATCCTTTCCATTCATACCCAGTCGATTTGCCTATAGAGGTATTTATATAACAATCGGCAACCCGGGTTTGATTTTGATTTATCCCACGACGTATTTAGCTTTGGGCAATTTGTAAATGAGGTGAACAAGTGTCCAGGAGGTTATAAATACAATGGATGCCGAAACCGGGATCTGTAAATAGACCGGCGTACCTATTTCCACGGCAATCAGGTAAGCCGGACCTACAAAGAAGTAGTGGCACATATACATACCAAAGCTGCATTTGGCAATGCTGGCAAACGTGGCGATCACCTTAGCCGAGATAAGCCGTATTTTCTGTACAAAGAGAAACACAGCCACCGTCATCAACACGGTATTAAGCGAACAATAGGTCCAGAAAAGCTCCAGTCCGGCATTGGTCACATCGGGAACGGAGCTCATGGTGCGGAATCCTTTAAACGTAACAAAATAACCAGCAGCAAACATGGGCACAGTGATAAGCAATGTTTTGCTCCACGACCAGTCATTCCCTTTCTTCAAATAATGGCCCAGCAGCAGGTAACCGTTAAAGCCGGCAAAATAATACAGCATGCCGAATTGATTCCAGTCGCAGGTACCCAGCACGAAGTGAGATACAAACTCCTGCACATAGGGCAGTATAAGCGTTACACCCCATAAGCCCAGAAAAAGGCGCTTCGAACGGTCGGATGCTTTCTCAATCCAGGCAGAAAAGACAGGCATATAAAGGTACAGACCAATCAGCAGGTAGATATACCACATGGGGCAGGCAAACATATTGAAGTTAACAGGAATCAGGGCGATGGCTTTCAGTCCGTCCATCAGCGAGGCCGAAGGTTCGCCGCCCCAGGGGAAGAATACAGTCACCAGCTGGGCCGATCCGCCTGCAAACTGGATAAACCACGGGGCAAGGTTGAATAATACGGACCAGACCAAAAATGGATAAAGCACCCTCGAAATCCGTTTTTTATAAAAAGAGCCCATCTCCTGTTTAACAGGCAGCAGCAGCAAACCGGTCATCATCACAAACAGAGGTACGCAAGCCCGTACCAGAGAGCCGAATGCCGATCCCCATAAATTAAAATCCGGATTGGTCCGGGCTTCGACAGAAGCATTGAAAGGATCGGCACTGTGACTGATCAGAACCATAAAGATGGCAACAAAGCGAAGTACATCCAGCCATACGATATGCGGACGCTGATTTAAATTAGATGAGGTCATTTCCTGTAATTTATGTGTGTAATAACTTAATTAGGCGTGAAACGCGACGAAACTACTTAAAATCCGGAATAATAAACTTATTTTTGTGAAAAATATGTCAAAACGCCCCAAAGATGTCTGCCGAAAACATAACATCCTTCAATAAGTTGTACAACGAATATTACGACCGTTTTGTACGCTTTGCCCATGTGTATGTAAGAGATGCAGCCAAGGCGGTGATTGCGGCGTATGGAGCATCGCAACAGGCAATACACAGACAGCCTACCGCGATCTGTTTATTACATTGGATTTGTCTACGAACAAAGAGGTGTTATGGTGGAAATAATACGATGCAAGCGATAACATCGGCCATTCGGTAACCCGCTACCTGAACCAGGGTGGAGGTATCACCGGCGCATCCTTGTCGCTGGTAGACGATTACCTTACGGAAGACGGTCGCCCGTTTGTAGGTGCAGAGCGTGAGAATGCACAGAAGGTATACGGAAACGAACTACTGCCTACGGTACGCGACCCCCGTCTGTCTCAGACAGTCTGTACTCCCGGTCAGCCAACAACAACCTGTTCCTGAGCGGAAAACCCGGAGATGCCAAACGCTATATCATCCCATTCAATAACAAGAACTATCAAGGGAATTTTTTTAGGATGAAATTTTTGAATTCAGTCATTTGGCTTGATTTCATTCAGTCATTTGTCGCAAATCTATTCAGTCATTTGGCGGTAGTAGGCCCATCAACATAGAGTCTGCCGTTTTTATCCACCCCCATCTTGTCAATAAATACAACCCGTTCATCACCGGTTGCCTGTGTTCGGCCATGGTATACGCAATACATCTGCTTGCCGTCTTTAGACCACGTTATGCTATTATGACCCGTACCGGTCACAATACCTCCTTTTTCCACATTTTTCTCCAACACGGGATTGTTTGCGGCTTTTGTAAACGGGCCAAGCGGATTTTTGGAGGTAGCATATCCTACGGCATAATTCTTGCCTCCGAAAAAGTTGGCCGAATACATCATATAGTAGGTATCCCCTTTTCTGAACGTAAAAGGACCTTCGGTCCACCGGCGGTTCACTTCACCCGATGTTACAGAGCGGCTTTCCCATTCCGATTGTTTGTCGTTCAGTTTTACGGGCGGACGAAGCAACAACACCGGCTCCCCGATTACAGCCGTCAGGTCCGGTTTAACCTCAATACCATAGATCCAGCTCTCTTCAATCGAATCGAACTTCCCCTCTTTTTTAGCCTGTGCGGCAATCTCGCTTTCCACCGGATGCTTATAGCAACAACGTGAATAGTAAAGGAACATACGGCCCTTTTCATCCACCACCAGGTTGCCGTCAATAACCGGATAACCCGGATCGAACAACGGTTCGGATGAAAGCTCCCTGAAAGGACCAGTCGGCTTATCCGCAACGGCTACCCCGATCCGGAAGTTCTCTTGTTCGTTGGTTGGATTCACCTTCCAATCGGCACTGTACAACATATAAAACTTACCATTCAGTTCGTAAACTTCCGGTGCCCAGAAATTGGCCACGCCCCACGACCCCGGGATGTTTCCACGGAAAACCTGCCCTTCGGCTTTCCAGTTAACCAGGTCGGGCGAAGAATAAGCACAAAATCCATCTACAGCACCGGCCCCGGTACCATACATGTAATACCTCCTATCCGAAGCAAGCAGCACATAGGGATCGCCAAACTTTACCGGAAGCGGATTGTTGCTGGCATACGCAACACTTGAAAAAAAGAAGACACAGAGCCACACAAAGAATTGATTCACTAATTTTCTCATAATTAAACAGGATTAAAATATTTCTACACAAACGGTCTGCAAATAATCCCCCAAAGATAATTAATCTGGTTGTTCTTCAATAAATCATTGCAGTCTAATATCAATGATTTTGCCAAATTCAGTCGTTTGGCACAATTTTGTTTAAGGCAGCCACTGTTGGGAAAAGAGATCGCCCGGTATTTTATTTACATGAAAAACGAAATTGAAGTTAAGGGCTAGTGTTAATAACTAACTACAAGGGTTAGTGCCACGATGATTCGCTATTTAGTATTATTTATTAAGTATATTGATTGATAATTATAACAGTTTTAATTGAAGACCCAGCCCTACTTTTATAGGGTTTAAACTGGGTCCTTCTTCTCTAGTGAACACTTTGGTTAGCGGATATCTTGTCCATGATTAGTATCAATAACCAGTTCGTTTCGTATTCGGTTAGCCGTTACTTTACGATCTGTCACTCCCTGATTTATAAGTTCGTTGTTCTCCCACTGTAAGGGTATAAGATTGTCAATATGATTACTTCCACCTTTCTCAATAGGTTGTATAAGCCCAATTACCCAGCCGTATTGATTCTTATTATTATTATAAAATTTACGACCAATCCAAGCTCCAAATGCATCTTTTCTGAATTCATGCATGTCTTGGTTTTCAACAACTGTAGCTTTTTCCCAAACACTTTCAATAATTTCAGGTGTATAAATCATATTTTCGAATTTATTTGCATTTAATTATTTAATAACAAATTTACTATCATTCATTTCTGTATTATTATATATTCCATTTATTTCTTTTACTATTTAAATCAATATGCTTTTTGTGGAGATTATAAGAATGGTAGATGTTTATGGTTGACTCTATGTTTTTATTAGCTCATGTATTGATTTTTGTTTTGAATCTTTTTCGGTTGGTTTAATAAAATAGTTTCAATTGAATGTGTTGTCAATTTTTTAATTAATAGTTATATTTATTGTTGTCATTATAATTGAGGTACGTTCTTTTCTTTTCGTATTTCTCCTGGTGTTTTTCCATAAAATGATTTACAGAAATGATTGAAATGAGCTTGAGATGAAAAACCGTTTTCAAAAGCAATCTCCTGAAAAGAGTTTGGCTTATATACTATTTCATTATATATATATTTGGCTCTTTGACGTAAAAGCCACTGATAGGCAGAAACTCCAAAATTTTCTTTAAATTTTCTATTAAACGTAGATAAGCTACAGCAAGCTAATTTTGCAAAGTCGTTAATATTGGTAACTTTTAAATAATTGTTTAAAATGAAAAGCTTAAAGTCGGAACTTTGTCCAATAACAGGGAAGAAAAAACTTATAAGTTCGAAATCGGTGTAATATGCTCTAAATAAGATAAATAATTCTTTTCTCTTTAACTCATGTAAATGAGAACAATGAATTCCTTCATCTAAATAATAATCTATTGCTGAAAGAAATGACATGACTTGCTCTTTTATTTTCAATAAATTGAAATCATAATTAAAATTAGTTTTTATATCAATGTCTTTGAAAGAATAGCAGGGGCAGAATAAGAGTGGTTGTGTTATAGAGCAGAATATAATTGTTGTTTCACTTAGAGCTTTAAATGTGGCATTTGAAGGATTTGTAACAAGTGTAGCTTCGTCTTTTTTTACAATTTCAGAGATAAGGTTATTGTTGTAAATCGCAATTTCTCCTTTTAAAATTATACATATTACAGTAAATGTATGATTTTCGTCAGGTACAACGTATTTTAAATTATCTTTTATTTCAACCTTCCAAAAAATTGAATTATCTAAAGAATAAGACTTTCGACACAATGTGTCTGATTCTGAAACAAATATCCCCATATTGTTTTATTTGAGTTACACTTCATTTCCTCAAAATAATCAGAAATAATTTAATAATGTCACGGAACGAAAAAATTACAACTAATGTAAATTCAATTGGAATAAAGCCTATGAATAATATTTACAAATATAATTAAATTCATGGAATTCGAATTTGCATATTTAAGTTAAAAAATTGATTTTAACGCTCAAAATAGTGTAATAATAAATTTTGAGGTATCATATTTGTAATGAATTATTGTTTTTAGTTATACTTTCGTATAATATATATGTTTCAGAGATTTTTTGTTAGTGTAACGTTTCATACAAAAAGTCCGACTCTCACGGGCCGGACTTTCATTGTTAACATTAAAAATATTTTGTTTTATGAGCAAAATGTAAATATAAAGGTTATTTTTATTTTCGCAACTAATTACACAATGTTACATAGCAGTCCGGTTAATTAGGATAATGTATTTAATTGAGTTACACGTACGCGCGACGCGAACATTTTTATATATATAAATTCCCTGCCTGCTATGTTGGATCCTAAACCAGCAACTTATACAGGTAACTGGTCCCGGCAACTGCTATCAGGCACCAACCAAGCAGGTTGGCGGCTCCGGAGGAGGGGGTGGTGCCGTCGGCTCCTTCGTAGGGCATAATACCGGGCCGCTGTCTTTGACCGTACTGTCCGGAATCACCCGCTTGGCTATAAGGCGTGGATTGACTGGAGTTTCCGTATTGCCCTGTGGCATCGGATTGTCCGGTGGCGGACGCTGACTGAGGGTTACAATTACACCCAGGGCAGCCAGGGCAATCTCCTTTTCCTCCATTACAAGAGCCAGGAGGATAAGGATCTTCAGGAATGTGAGGGTGGACTTTTTGCTGTTTCCTTTTCCGAAAAAAGCAGCTTGCCACTACCAAAATAAATTCAATGATCTGTTTTACTTGTTTCATCTTTCTGTTGTTTTAAGGGGTTGTGTTGAGAATCAATCTTTATGTTCCGGAAACTGCAACGCTATCAGCCTTTCCATATCGGTGGAAATCCGTATTAGCATGCGTTTGTAATTCTGGCGGTTGTCGCCGTTTACCTCGCTTATGTAGCGGCTGTAGGCTATCTCCTGGGCATAGGCGGCAGGTACATTGCTTACGTTTGCGGCAACGGTATACGAGCTTCGTATGAGTCGGCAAAAATCGAAGAAGCTATCCCTTGCCGAAGCATAGCGGCGAAACAGCAATCCCGTTTCGTTGAGCCGTATTTTTTCGCCTGCCCAATAATCGGTCGGGCCACCATAGCCTGTTATTCCAAAAAAGGAATTATAATCTTTGGATAATCTGCTTTCCGCCCATCCGCTTTCGATGGCTGCCTGGGCAAGCACCACCACCGGATTGATATTAAATAGTTTCCCCGCCGCCTGGGCCAGGGGATAAAATTGCTGTACAAAAATCTCTTTTATCATGTGTTAGAATTGAAGGTTTGTATAGAGTTTTCAGGATGAAAAAGCCACACCCCGGAGGTACAAAACCTCCGGGAAGGGCCTTGGGGTTAGTACACGTGCTCTTTATCGCACTTTTCTTCTACGGTTATCGTTTTAACAACCTGCTTTTCGAACTTTGCATTATTGATGATATAACGCAACTTAGCACCGGGGCGGAAAACAATCTTCGGTCTCTTGAACATCACAGAGGAAAAATCCTCCTCCGTATCTGCTCCCCCGCTGCCGGCCAGCATCTGGAAATTCCCCAGATCCTGAAGTTGGACCACATAGCCTTCTGCCAGTCTGGAGGCCAGGGTATGGGTGGTGGCATCCAGCACCGCTTTTACATCCGCACTGGAGGCCGTACAGTAATCGCCCACTGCCTCGCAGAATTTATCAAAATCCATTTTCATACTCGCCTTGGTCTGACCGTAAAATAGTTTACTGTCTGCCGCAGCATTCTTTCTCATATCCTTCCGTCGTACAACGGTAAATTGTAAAGCCATCGTTAAATTGTTTTTAATTGTTTGTAAATAAATGCTTTGCTGATCAACAGTACAAATATACCACCCCCCGAAATCTCAAATCCACTTATGTACACTTGTGTCCACCTGTGTCCACTTAAGTACAGATAAGTATAGATATGTCCACTTAGCCTATGCTTTACAGCATACCTAATTATAGATATTTACGTCCCTAAAAGTTGCAAATACCAACTTATAAATGTATCTTTGATAATAATGATATAATAATTTAAAACTTAATATTTAACCTTAAATGAAAGTGTTCACTATTAAAAGTTATGGTTTTGGGGAGCTATCTTCCCTGTTTTCGCCCGATATAAATATGGCCTCGGCCACCAAACAACTTAAACGCTGGATTACCGGCAACCCCAAACTCCTCCACCTTCTCCAACAGGAAGGATGGGAAAAAGGGCACAAACGGTTAACCCCCAAAATGGTGCAACACATCGTTTCCGTACTGGGAGAACCCTGAAAAAACCAAGGCTGCCACTCTGTCCTAAATAAGCTTATTTGCACTTCAAGATAAGCTTATTTCAACACTCAAATAAACTTATCTGAGTCTTAAAATCAATTGATTTCAAGACAGGGAAATCTTGTGCTTTTTTTTGAAATAAACTGATAAAATATGCTTTTATAAATGTATAAACTAATTCAAATTATGAACGAATTAAAGAAGAAAAGGTCTCGATTTAAAGAGTTGATCGAGACCTATTGCGGAGCCAACCCTTACAACTTCGACCTATTTTTAGCCAATGTAAGGAAGGATGAATATGCGCTCTCTGTCATCCTCGAAATAATGGGATACATAAACGATCCCGCCTATTTCAACAACAAGGAGCAGATGGTTTTTAAGAACAAATTCAAAAGCTATTTCCTCCCCAGGTTGCATACCATGCACAAGGAATGGGACAAGAATTACCATTACGAGAATTTCATGCTCGAACTGAATGAGCACTCCTGTGGTAAGAATATCTCGGTAAAAAATAAATTAATTACCAAAGAGTGTTTTTTAATTATTTACGGGCTTAGCATGGCAGGAATCATAAAATTTACCTCCAAAAGGCATATTCTGAAGTGCATCTGCAAGCTGCTAAATAAAAATTTTAATCTGCAAATTATACAAAATGAGTATAATTTCATTGACAAACTCTCCGTAATAAATGCGTATGAGTCTGTAATAAAGAAGATTAAGGAACATAGTCAATGATTGAAAGGTTAATAAAACCGTCAAAAAAGTATAACTTGTTCTTCCGAAAACATGTCGTATCATTGCAGCCGAAAGCAATTTCAAGAAATGAACGAAACAAATCTCCTCCGCTTGCGGAAGCGATTTAACCACAAAGCCCGGCCGGAGGGCAAAACAAATCCGGAAAGACAATAGCGATTGTCTGAAGCATTTATCAGTAATGGAAAGTCTTTGAATTCCGGTTTTTTTTAAAACTATCTTGAATATGCATTATATATTTAAGAAGCTTAGGACATAGGATAGGACATTTCAAAGTCACCCCCCCCATCAATACAGGGAAGTAGACGACATTAGGATAGGACATTTAATTATAACATTATTAATTACCTTAAAAATCGATACGATGAATAAATTTTTTGCGTTAGAAAACTTACTGAAAAGCGGATACTGCATCATCCCCCGGGTGATATTGGATAACCAGCAGAGCAGCTGTAAAAAGACAGCCCTCAGAGCAGATATCCTCAGCTACTTTTACCAAAAGGCTTATTTTGCCAAAGGCGATGTTGTGCTGGACGGGCGGATCTACACATGCTTCAGGGGAGAGCTGATTGTGAATCAGGAAGAACTAGCAGCCTTTTTTAAAACCGAACGCAGGCAATGGAACCGCATCATGGCAGAGTTTACGAGCGAAAACATCATCCGTGTTGACCGATTAAGGGGCGGATCACGTATCAGTCTGGTAGCTTACGATTGCATTGTGGGTAAGAAAAGCGCCCAATACAAGCAGGCCAACGGAGGCGATAAAGCCGCTGATACAGCCCCCAAAGCCAAGAAGCCCAAACTGGGTGTCATGGTAGAAAACTACTACCCCGAGCACCACGTAAAGGGTTGCGACATACCCCCAATTGAGATTGATTTAGAGAAATTAATCGCTCTTCAAAAAATGAGAGAAGAGGAAAATAACAAACAAAAAAACATCTTCCGATAGCTATTCCAGAGATTGGATATCGGAAGATAAAACTAAAATAAATTACTTTATTTCTGACAAAATCGGTTAGATGGTGATTATATTTGCACATTCTCGATTCGGCATGGTAAAGTGCCTGATTTAACGATTATAACAAGAAACTGGTAACGAAATAATAACGCAATGAAAAATGTAGAGCAAATTACAAAAGGCGAAGGTTATACGGCCATCAATATGGGGCCATTGGATAGTGTTGGCGAATACTCCCTGATACACCCGAAACTGAACACGGAGATCTTCGGAAAGTTGTTTCTGAAGGATGTTACCGGAGCTACCGGAACAGAGATTTCCTTTAATACGCTGCCTCCTCATACGGAGATTCCTTACTTCCACCGCCACAGAGATAACGAGGAGACCTACATCATCCTTAGGGGCTCCGGCGATTTCCAGATTGATGATGATTGCTTCCCTGTATGCGAAAGCTCGGTTGTCCGCGTGGCTCCTGCTCCATCAAGAGGCATGAGGAATTCTTCGGACGAACCGATGATTTACATGGTTATTCAATCCAAAGAAAATTCGTTGGGCAACTATTCTACCGAGGACGGATCACGAACTGAATGGAACCCGAAATGGAAATAAAATCGCTGAAAGAAACCGACTTCGGTACAATCTGCAGGGCATTTGGAAAGGCTTTTGCCGATTACGAACTTCAACTGAATGATACTCAGTTACAGGCCATGCTTATAAGGCGCGGTTATCTTCCGGAGCTTTCCTATGGGGCGTTCGATGGAGATGAGCTGGTTGCTTTTACGCTGAATGGAATTGGCACGTTTCACGACATTGCAACGGCTTACGATACGGGAACAGGGACACTCCCCGACTACCGCGGACAAGGATTGGCCACAAAGATATTTGAGTATTCAATCCCCTTCCTGCGCGCAGCGGGCATCCGGCACTATCTGCTTGAAGTATTGCAGCATAACACAAAAGCGGTGTCTGTATACCGTAACCTGGGGTTTGAGGAGAGCCGGGAGTTTAACTATTTCGGTCAGCCCAACGAAATGATTCTCACAGGAAAAGAGCAGCCGAATGTTCCATATTCAATAAAAGAGGTGGATGTTGCAGCATGTAAATCGGCTTCCGGAATGGCAGATTTCAATCCTTCCTGGCAGAACAGTTTTGAATCTGTAGAAAGGGTCATGGATAAATTCGTATGCTTAGGAGCTTATTTGGACAACAGGCTCACAGGGTATTGTATTTTCGAGCCTGCATCCGGCGATGTAACCCAGTTGGCTGTTGAGCCTATGCATCGGCGTAAGGGTATTGCAACCGCGCTACTAAGGGAAGCGTTGAAACGGAACAAGCATAGCGCCGTAAAGGTGATAAATACGGATTCAACCTGTACGAATATTACCGATTTCCTGAAAGCACGGAATATCCAGCAGAAGGGAAAGCAGTTTGAAATGATAAAGGTTCTGTAAAGCAAGTGCTATGGAGGTAAATACCATCGAAAAGAAATCGGCCCTTTGGAATCCGTGGCACGGCTGCCACAAGCTGAGTGAGGGTTGCCGCCATTGCTACGTATACCGTGGGGATGCCCGGCGAAACATAGACAGCTCGGTGATTACGCAGACGAAAAGTTTCGATGCCCCCATCAAGCGTAAACACAGCGGAGAGTACAAAATCCCCTCCGGTACGCTGGTTTACACCTGCTTTACGTCCGATTTCTTTGTGGAAGATGCCGATTCGTGGCGCCCCGATGCTTGGGCAATGATGCGCCAACGGAGCGACCTCCAGTTCCTGATGATTACCAAGCGAATAGACCGGTTGGATCAATGCCTGCCGTCCGACTGGGGCGAGGGATACGAGCACGTTACCATCTGCTGTACCGTAGAAAATCAATCCCGTGCCGACTACCGGCTACCCATCTACCGCTCCTCTCCCATCCGGCACAAAATCATCATTTGCGAACCGTTGCTGGAGCGCATCGACCTTGCACCCTACAACATAGGCCAATGGGTGGAACAAGTCGTAGCAGGCGGCGAATCCGGCAACGAAGCCCGCCCCTGCAACTTCGACTGGGTGTTAGAACTCCGTAGCGTTTGCGAAAAGGAAAAGGTATCCTTCTGGTTCAAACAAACCGGCGCCAACTTCATCAAAGACGGCAAACACTACAACATCAAACGTCCCCTCCAACACTCCCAAGCCCGAAAGGCCGGTATAAATTTGTACGGTAAAGGAGGTTAAGACATGTTCTTTTTTATAAGAAAGATTGGCACAAAGATAAATGCCCAAAGACAAAGGAAGAAAGGATATTCTGTCTCGTTTGATTTGATAGTTGAGAAACTTTGATTAACTTTGTAAGTGCTCATATAATAGCATTAGATATATGAAAGTAGATGTAAATGACAATATATTATCACTTATAGATAAAACTCCCAACTTGATAATGTCGGGTATTGCCCAGCGTGTTAAACAGAGGCGATTGGAAAAAGGGTGGACGCAAAAGATGCTTGCTGCAAAAGCAGGGCTTTCGTTGCCTTCCTACAGGCGTTTTGAATCATCTGGAGAGATATCTGTGCGTTCATTGGTGATGCTTGCATTTGCATTGGATATGACAGATGAGTTCGAAACTCTTTTCAGTAGCAAGACCTATCAGAGTATTGACGATATAGTAAAATCGGAGCAAACGAAACAAAGAAAAAGAGGGCATAAAAATGAATAGTGTCTCAATGATAGAGATTTTTATATCTGATAGACGTGTAGGGCGAATGGCTCTTACACCCGAAGGATTGTGTGGTTTTGAATACGATGCAGACTGGATACAGAGCGGATTTTCAATATCTCCATTCTATCTGCCGTTGAAGCCAGGTCTGATAATGGCCAAGCGAGATCCGTTTGCGGGAAACTTTGGGGTGTTCGATGATAGTTTGCCGGATGGTTGGGGCAATCTATTGCTTGATCGTTATTTACAGGAGAAAGGGGGCGATCCGTTTAAATTGAATATTTTAGAACGATTGTCGCTGATAGGTTCTACCGGACGTGGCGCATTGGAGTATCAACCAGACAAAAGCATTGCCACAGATGATGAGTTTCTAAATTTTGATCGTTTAGCAAATGAGATCGAAAAAATACTCGAAAGCAAAGAAACTACGGGTTCGGTCGATTTGCTCTATAAATATGGCGGTTCGTCGGGTGGAGCGCGTCCCAAGGTATTTGTGAAGTTAGATGGTTGCGAGTGGCTTGTGAAGTTTAAAGCAACCAGCGATCCTGTTAATGTTGGAGAAATAGAGTACAACTACTCTCTACTTGCCAAAGAATGTGGAATACGAATGGCGGAAACCCGCTTGTTTGATAATCGCTATTTCGGAGTTGAACGATTCGACAGAACGCCTCAAGGTAAGATACATACCATAAGTGCAGCCGGACTGCTCAATGCCAATTACCGGATTCCTAGTCTTGACTACTCTTTGCTATTGAAGCTGACGCTGAATCTCACCAGGGATATGGAACAGGTGACTCAAATGTTCCGGCTAATGGTGTTTAATATCCTTATTTCAAATCGGGACGATCATGCTAAGAATTTTTCGTTCCAATGGATTGATGGGGCATGGAAACTTTCACCGGCTTATGATCTACTGCCAAGCAGTGGTTTTAACGGCTACCACACTACGACTATAAATGGTAAGGGAGAGCCTGCTCTTGCCGATACGATTGCGGTGGCGACTGAAATAGGTCTGTCAAAACAGTCGGCAACCCAGATAATACAAGAGTTGACGGAAAAATGTATTGCAAAAAAGAAGACGAGATTCAGATTGAAATAGTTGATAACAGGATAAGCCATACGGATGCCCGATTTAGCTTCCATTGTCCCATGGATATTCGTCGTAGAAGATGGATTAAAAAGTCACCCAGAAGTTTACAACTTTTTTAAATGGCTTACGTTAATAGTAAAGTCATCTTCAAAATTACATACTGGAGTCATAGATACTCAAGAGGCATTGCAATCTATTAAAACACAATCATATGGAGTATAAACATTTGGTTTTTGATATTGACGGGACTTTGGTGGACAATGAAAAAGCTGTTTTGTCTACTTGGCAGGAGACTATCCTGCAGTTGTTTGGCAAGCGCTATGAGACTTCGGAGCTTAATTTTGTGTTGGGTATTCCGGGGGTGACTACCATGGAGCGTCTCGGGGCTGAAAATCCCAAAGAGTTTGATGAAGTGTGGGTTAAGAACTTTATGAAACACAAGGCTGAGATCGAGCTTTTTCCCCATATCGAGCATACAATCGCGACTCTGAAAAGTAAGGGGTTGGGGTTAGGGGTGGTCACTTCGCGTACGCACAACGAACTGAACAACGATTTTGCCTTAGGTAAGATTATAGACCATTTTGAAACGATTATATGTGTTACGGATGCGCCCCGCCCTAAACCGAATCCGGATCCACTGCTTGTTTATATGGATAGGTGTGGCGTATCTCCGGATGAAGTGCTCTATATTGGTGATAGTGATTACGATTATCATTGTGCCAAAAATGCAAAGGTGGACTTTGGGGTGGCTTTGTGGGGTGATAACAGGATAAGCTATACAGATACCCGGTTTAGCTTTACTAGCCCCATGGATATTTTAATGATCTGACTATAAACGATATAGGCATAAAACTAAGAAAGGCTTTCCGTTTGGAAAGCCTTCTTATTGGTGATCCGCCTGGGGCTCGAACCCAGGACCCCATCCTTAAAAGGGATGTGCTCTACCTGCTGAGCTAGCGAATCATCCTGTGCGTTACTTCTGTAATGCGAGTGCAAAGATAGGGCGTACATTTTTATTGTGCAAGTTTTCGCACCATTTTTATTTTGCTATCTTTGCAGGCATACTTGTAAACATACTGTAAAACATACTAATAAACAGACATTTTATCTATGGCAGACGATAAAAAAATTATTTTCTCTATGGTGGGCGTCACTAAGACGTTTCCTCCTCAGAAACAGGTTTTAAAGAATATTTATCTCTCCTTTTTCTACGGTGCCAAGATCGGTATTATCGGTCTTAACGGGTCGGGAAAATCTACCCTGATGAAGATTATTGCCGGTCTCGAAAAAGAATATCAGGGCGAAGTGGTTTTCTCGCCAGGCTACTCTGTGGGTTATCTTGAACAGGATCCGAAGCTGGAAAGCGGCAAAACTGTAAAGGAAATCGTACAGGAAGGGGTGCAGGATATCGTGAATGTACTGAAGGAGTACGAGGAGGTGAACGAGAAGTTTGGTGATCCCGAAGTGCTGGACGATCCCGACAAGATGGATGCGCTGATTAACAGGCAGGCCGAATTGCAGGATAAGATTGATGCTACGGATGCATGGAACCTGGACAGCCGCCTGGAGCGTGCTATGGATGCCTTGCGTTGTCCGCCCGAAGATCAGGTGGTGGATACATTGTCCGGTGGTGAGCGCCGTCGCGTGGCTTTGTGCCGTTTGTTGCTTCAGCAGCCGGATGTATTGTTGCTGGATGAGCCTACCAACCACCTGGATGCAGAGTCTATCGACTGGTTGGAGCAGCATTTGCAGCAGTATGCGGGTACGGTGATCTGTGTTACGCACGACCGTTACTTCCTGGATCATGTGGCCGGATGGATTCTGGAACTTGACCGTGGCGAGGGTATCCCATGGAAGGGTAACTATTCTTCGTGGCTGGATCAGAAAACGAAGCGTATGGCGCAGGAAGAGAAACAGGCCAGCAAGCGCAGAAAGACATTGGAGCGCGAGCTTGAATGGGCTACCATGGCTCCCAAGGCTCGTCAGGCTAAGGGTAAGGCTCGTCTTAATTCGTATGAGAAGTTGCTTAATGAGGATCAGAAGGAGCGCGAAGAGAAGCTGGAGATCTTTATCCCCAACGGTCCGCGTCTGGGTAACAAGGTGATCGAGGCGCAGCATGTGGCCAAGGCTTTTGGCGACAAGTTGTTGTTTGATGATCTTAACTTTATGCTTCCTCCCAACGGTATTGTAGGGATTATCGGTCCCAACGGTGCGGGTAAGACTACCTTGTTCAAGATGATCATGGGTATGGAGACGGTGGATAAGGGTACCTTCGAAGTGGGTGAGACGGTGAAGATTGGGTATGCGGATCAGACGCACAAGGATATCGATCCTACAAAGACGGTTTTCCAGGTGGTGTGCAGCGGACAGGAGTATATTCGTGTGGGTGGCAAGGAGATCAATGCCCGTGCTTACTTGTCGCGTTTCAACTTTACGGGCGGCGACCAGGAGAAGCTTTGCAGTGTTCTTTCGGGTGGTGAGCGTAACCGCTTGCATCTGGCACTTACGTTGCGTGCCGAGGCCAATGTGTTGCTGCTGGATGAGCCTACCAACGATATCGACGTAAACACCTTGCGTGCATTGGAAGAGGGTCTGGAGAACTTTGCCGGTTGCGCCGTGGTTATCTCGCACGACCGTTGGTTCCTGGATCGTATCTGTACGCATATTCTTTCGTTCGAGGGTAACTCCGACGTGGTATTCTACGAGGGTTCGTACTCCGAATACGAAGAATACAAACGGAAGCAGCTGGGCGATGTAGAGCCGAAGCGTGTTCGTTACCGTAAGTTGATTGCTGATTAATCATTTTAATAATACAAGACCATGAAAAAATCTTTTCTTTCGTTTGCAGCGGTTGTTTGTGCTGCCTTGTTTGTGTGTACGGCCGATGCGGGTGCGCAGGTTGTAAAGTTGTTTAATGGCAAGGATTTGTCTAACTGGAATTTGTTTGTCGACAAAGGGGGCGCCAGTGCCCAGGAGGTGTATACGGTGAAGGATGGCGTGATCCATGTTAAGGGTACCCCTTTCGGTTACATGTATACTAAGGAGAAGT
>Ga0207420_1000799_pt1 | contig 24017 bp, 20 predicted proteins | sample ThiBio_inoc_biof_FD_183941 | JGI IMG/M metagenome (GOLD analysis project Ga0207420, IMG submission 183941) | Wastewater bioreactor microbial communities from Cape Town, South Africa - Thiocy_inoc_biof (SPAdes) | ecosystem: Engineered > Bioremediation > Thiocyanate > Unclassified | place: South...
CCACCGAGGACAACACCAACGCCTGGTTCTGCGGCGCGATCACCGAGATCACCGCCTGCGTCTGGGTCGGATACCCCGAGGGCTACGTACAGATGACCACCGAGTACGGTGGCAGCCCGGTCGACGGTGGCACCTACCCGGCGATCATCTGGGCCCGGGTCGTCGAGGCCTGGAAGTCGATCGAGGAGAACCGCGCGGCCGAACGGGAAGCCGAAGCCGCCGCCAACGGCGACGACGGTTCCAGCGACTCGACCGACTCGACCGATTCCGGCGACTACTCGGACCCGGGCACCTCCAGCACGCCCACCTACACCGCGCCCGAGACCACGACCCCGGAAGCCACGCCGCCGACCACGCCGACTGCACCGCCCGAGACCACGGCCCCGACACCAGAGGCGACTACCCCCACGACGCCGACCACGCCTTCGACCGGCGGCGGCGTCGCGCCGACCGGCGGCGCCTCACCCGGCTGATCGGGCTAGGCGATCTCCGCCAGCCGCGCCTTGGCGAGTTCGATCTGGGCGGCCAGGCTGGCGCTCGAAGTCCCGCCCTCGCTGCGCTTCGACTCGAGCCAGCTGCCCTGCTTCAAGACTTCGTAGTACTCGTCGTCGAGTTCGGCCGAGCGTTCGGCCAGTTCCTCGCGGTTGAGATCGGAGAGGTTGCGGCCTTCGGCCACGCATTGCCGGACCAGGTCACCGACGATCCCGTGCGCTTCGCGGAAGGGCACGCCGCGCCGGACCAGCAGGTCGGCGATCTCGGTCGCGGCCAGCATCTCGTCGCCGGCCGCCGCCTGGAGGCGCTCCCGGTCGAACTCGATCCCTTCGAAGATACCCGCGGTCATCTCGAGGGTGCCCTCGACGGTCTCGACCGCGTCGAAGAAAGGCTCCTTGTCCTCCTGCATGTCCTTGCCGTAGGTCAGCGGCAAGGCGTGGAGCACCCCGAGGAGAGTGGTGAAATCACCGATCACCCGCGGTGCCTTGGCCCGCAGCAGCTCGGCCGAGTCGGGATTCTGCTTCTGGGGCATGATGCTCGAGCCGGAGGTGAACGGTTCGCTGAGTTGGCAGAAGGAGAACTCGGTGCTGGACCAGATCACCAGCTCGGAGCCGATCCGGGAGAGGTGGGTCAGGCAGATCGAGCCGGCCGACAGATAGTCGAGCACCATGTCGCGGTTCGAGGTCGAGTCGAGCGAGTTGACGGTGACCGAATCGAAGCCGAGGTCGGCGGCGACCGCGCGGCGATCGATCTCCCAGTTGACCCCGGCCAGGGCACCGGCACCGAGCGGCATCACGGCGGCGGCACGGCGGGCCGCAGCGAAGCGGTCGAAATCCCGCGAGAGCATCCAGAACCAGGAGAGCAGGTGGTGGCCGAGGTAGACCGGCTGGGCCCGCTGAAGGTGGGTGTAGCCGGGCATGGTCCAGTCCTTGTGGGCGTCGGCCAGCCGCAGCAGCTCACGCATCGCGGCGGCGATCCGCTCCCCTGCCCCGTTCGCCGCGTCCATGACCGCCATGCAGATGTCGGTTGCCACCTGGTCGTTGCGCGAGCGCCCGGTGTGGAGCTTGCCGGCCAGTTCGCCGATCAGCTCGCCGAGCCGCCGCTCGACCGCCATGTGGATGTCCTCGTCCCCGGGTTCGAAGGCGAACTCACCGGCTTCGAGCTCGCCGGCGATGGCGGCCAGCCCCTCGTCGATCACCTTGATCTCGTCGTCGGCGATCACTCCGATCCGGTTCAGCGCCTTGGCGTGGGCCCGCGACTGGGCCACGTCATAGGGCGCCAGGTGCCGGTCGAAATCGATCGAGCGGTTGAGCCGCCAGAAGCGGGGATCCGGGGGCTCGCGAAAACGGGAGGTCGACTTGTCGGTGTGCCTTGCCACGGCGCTGATTATGACCCGGCCCGGCTCAGCCTGCGGCGAGCGCGGCACCGAGGGCGGAAGCGACCCGGTCGACGTCACCCTCGTCCAAGCCGGCGTGGAAGGGCAGGGCCAGAGAACGGGCGGCGACCGATTCAGCGACCGGGAACTGGCCCTCCCGGTATCCGAAGCCGGTCAGGTGCGGGAAGAGGTGGATCGAGGGCAGGTAGGCCTTGGCCGGAATCCCCTGTTCGCCCAGGGCGCGGATCACGCCGTCCCGGTCGGCACCTTCGGGCAGCCGCACCGGGAAGACGAACCAGCTGCGCCGGGCCGGCGGCTCGTCCGCCGCCGGGAGTTCGATCCCCACGCCACCGGCGGCCGCGGTCAATGGTCCGAGCCGGTCGAGGTACAGCCGGGCAGCCCTCGCCCGGCCGGCCAGCAACTCGTCCAGACGGGCAACCTGGGCGACCCCGATCGCCGCCGTCACGTCCGACATCCGGTAGTTGAAACCGACCCGGTCGTGGTCGAGCCAGTCCATGTCTATCGCCCGGCCCTGGTTGCGCTCGCTGCGCAGCACCTCGGCCATGGCGGCATCGGCCGGGATGATCATGCCGCCCTCGCCGGTGGTCATCTGCTTGTTCGCGTAGAAGGCGAAAGTGGCGACGTTGCCGCGGCTGCCGACCTTGCGGCCCTCCGAATCGATCGCACCCAGCGCCTGGCAGGAATCCTGGAGGATCCCGAGGCTTCGCTTGGCCGCGATCCGTTCGAAGGCGGGCAGGTCGGCCGGCTGGCCGAAGATGTCGATCGGCAGCAGGCCGACGGTCGCCTCGGAGACCGCCGCCTCGGCCGCGGCCGGGTCGAGGTTGAGGCCGACCGGGTCGATGTCGGCGAAGACCGGCTTCACCCCGGCGTAGAGCAGGCAGTTGGCGCTGGCGACGAAGGTGAAGGGGCTGAGTACGACCTCGTCCCCATGCCCCCAGCCGAGCGCCCGCACCCCGAGGTGCAGGGCCGCGGTGCCGCTGGAGACCGCGACCGCGTCCTCGACCCCCAGCCAGGCGGCGAAATCACGCTCGAAACGTTCGAGCATCGGACCGAGCGAAAGCCGCCCTGAGCGCAGCACTTCCAGCACCAGCCGCTCCTCCTCCGGCCCGATCTCGGGCCGGGCGAGATCCAGCGGTGGCAGTTCCTCAGCCACTGGCCGCCCCGGAGTTGCCGTTCTGGAAGGCGTAAGCCAGCGAATCGACCAGGGCCTCCCAGGAAGCCTCGATGATGTTCTCCGAGACGCCGATCGAACCCCATGAGTCGCCGCCATCGCCACGGCGGGAATCGAGCAGCACCCGGGTGCCGGCGCCGGTGCCGTGGGCGGTGTCGAGGATCCGCACCCGGTAGCCGGTCAGTTCGATGTCGTCGAGCTCCGGGTAGTGACGGGTGATCGCCTGTCGCAGCGCCCGGTCCAGGGCGTTGACCGGACCATTGCCCTCGGCCACCTCGACGTATCGCTCTTCGCCGACCCGGATCTTCACGATCGCCTCGGTCTCGACCGCTTCACCGGCCCGCAGCTCGGTCTGGACCTTGAAGGACTCGAAGGTGAAGAGCGGCCTGTACTGTCCGGCCTCCCGGCGCAGCAGGAGGTCGAAGGAGGCTTCGGCGGCTTCGTAGTGGTACCCGTCGTGCTCCTTCTGCTTCAGGGTTTCGACCGCTTCCCGGGCGGCTTCGTCGTCGAGCTCGAGCCCGATCTCCTCCGCCCTCGCGACCACGGTCGCCTTGCCGGAGAGTTCCGACGGCAGCACCGAGCGGCTGTTGCCGACCGCTCCCGGGTCCATGTGTTCGAAGGTCCGGGCGTCGGCGGCGATCCCGGCCACGTGCATGCCGCCCTTGTGGGCGAAAGCGTTGCGGCCGACATAGGCCTGGTCGGGGTCCACGGCCACGTTGAGCAGGTCGGCCACGAAATGGGAGACCGACGAGAGTTCTTTCAGGTTCTCGGGTGGTACGACCTCGTAGCCCATCTTCAGCTGCAGCGAGGGCAGGATCGAGATCAGGTTCGAGTTGCCGCAGCGCTCTCCGTAGCCGTTGACCGTGCCCTGGACCTGGCGGGCACCGGCATCGACCGCGGCCAAGGCGTTGGCGACCCCGCACTCGAGGTCGTTGTGGCAGTGGATGCCGAGCTCCGCCTCCGGCAGCGCCTCGCTCACCTGCGAGACGACGGTGCCGATCTGGGCCGGCAGGTGCGCGCCGTTGGTGTCGCAGAGCACCAGCACCTCCGCTCCGGCCTGGTCGGCAGCCTTGAGGCACTCGACCGCGTAGTCGGGGTCGTCGTCCCAGGCGTCGAAGAAATGCTCGGCGTCGTACATCACCCGTTTGTCCTCGCCGCGCAGATAGGCGATCGACTCGCCGATCATGGCCAGGTTCTCCTCGCGGGACACCTTGGTCACTTTCTCGAGATGGAGCGACCAGGTCTTGCCGACCAGGGTCACCACGGGCGCGAAGGTCGAGGCGAGCAGCTTGAGGGCCTCGTCCTGGTCGGCTTCTACCCCGCGCCGACGGGTCATGCCGAAGGCGCAGATCGCCGCCTGCCGGAGTTCCTCGCCGGCCAGCAGCTCGAAGAGCTCGGCCTCCTTCGGGTTCGAGGCGGGGAATCCGGCCTCGATGAACTGCACCCCGAGCTGGTCGAGGGCATGGACGACCCGCACCTTTTCGGCGGCGGAAAGGGACATGCCCTGCCCCTGCATGCCGTCGCGGAGGGTCGTGTCGTAAAGCTTCACTGCTGTCATCGGATACTGCCTTTCAGGAAATCAGGAGGCCCGGGACGAAGGGGTCCGGGCAGGACCGAACACGGCGCATCGCCGCGCTGCCGCGGGGTCAGCGCCCCGCAGCCCCCGTAATTCGGGCGATCCTGATTTCGCTGAAGGAGTGAAGCATCGGCCTCAGACTGTACTGGGTTCCGTTTTCGCGGCCGGTTCACCGACCAGATCGAGCCATTCCGCGTACTCCGGCGAACGGCCGTAGATCGCGTCCGCGTAACCGTCCTGGGCCAGGCGGGTCACCTCGCCCGGCTCGCCGAGCAGGTGGTCGTCGATCTCCCGAACCGGGACGACCTCGGCGGCGGTGCCGCACATGAAGACCTCGTCGGCCAGGTAGAGCTCGGAGCGAGCGATGTCACGCTCGACCACCGGGTAGCCCTTGTCTTCGAGGATCTGCATCACGGACTTGCGGGTGATCCCGTCGAGGATCGAAGCGACCTGCGGCGGGGTGAAGACCTTGCCGTCCTTGACCATGAAGATGTTCTCGCCCGAGCCTTCACAGACCATGCCGCGCTCGTCGAGCAGGATCGCTTCTTCGTAGCCGGCCTTGGCCGACTCGGTCTTGGCGAGGATCGAGTTCAGGTACTGGCCCGAGGCCTTGGCGTGCGGAATCAGGCTGGTCGACGAAACCCGGCGCCAGGAGGAAACCTTGGCCCGGATGCCGTGTTTGAGGCCGTCGTCACCGAGGTAGGCGCCCCAGGGCCAGACCGCGATGATTATCTCGACCGGGGCCGACTTCGCGTAGAGCCCCATCTCGCCGTAACCGCGGAAGGCCAGCGGGCGGATGTAACAGTCGCGCAGGCCGTTCTTGCGGATCAACTCACGGGTCGCTTCGCCGATCTCTTCCTTCGTGAAGGGGAGGTCGAGGAAGTACATGCGGGCCGAATCCTCGAAACGCTGGAGGTGCTCCGCATGCCGGAAGACGGCCGGCCCCTTCTCGCCGTCGTAGCAGCGGATGCCCTCGAAAACGCCGGTGCCGTAGTGGAGGCCGTGGCTCAGTACGTGCACCTGCGCCTCGTCCCAGGGGACGAATTTGCCGCTGTGCCAGATGTACTCAGCCTTTTCCAACAGATTGCTCCTTGGTCGTTTCTCTCCCGTTGATGGTACGCCAGATCGACTGTGCGTACCCGGACATTCTAGCCACGCCCCCTGGGTCTAGCCAAGCTCGGCCAGGACCGCGGCGGTCACCTCTTCCGTTCCGACCCGGGTTTCGCCGGCGCCGCCCTCGTAGATGTCAGGCGTCCGCATGCCCTTGGCCAGCACCGCGTCGACCGCGGTTTCGATCCGGTCGGCGGCGGCTCCGTCACCGAGGCCGTAGCGCAGCATCATCGCCGCGGAGAGCATGGTCGCCAGCGGGTTGGCGACGCCCTGGCCGGCGATGTCCGGGGCCGACCCGTGGACCGGCTCGAAGAGCCCGGGCTCGCCTTCGGCACCGATCGAGGCCGAGGGCAGCATGCCGAGCGAGCCGGTCAGCATCGCCGCCTCGTCACTGAGGATGTCGCCGAACAGGTTCTCGGTCACGATCACGTCGATCTCGGCCGGGGCCGAAACCAGCTTCATCGCAGCGAAATCGACCAGCAGATGGTCGAGCTGAACATCCGGGTATTCCTCCGCGACTTCCTTGACCGTTTCGCGCCAGAGGCGCGAGGTCTCGAGCACGTTGGCCTTGTCGACCGAGAGCACCCTGGGGCTGTCGGAACGTTGGCGGGCGGCCTCGAAGGCGGCCCGGGTGATCCGCTGGATCTCCGGCACCGAGTAGGCGCACTCGTCGTAGGCGGTGCCGCCGTTCTCCTCGCGGCGGCCGGAAGCGCCGAAGTAGATGCCGCCGGTCAGTTCGCGGACGACCAGCAGGTCGGTGCCGTCGATCAGTTCCTTCTTCAGGGGACTGGCGTCGATCAGGGCCGGCGAGGGCTTGACCGGGCGCAGGTTGGCGTAGAGGCCGAGTGCCTTGCGGATCCCGAGCAGACCCTGTTCGGGCCGGGGCGCGGTCGGGTCATTGGCGACCGCCTCGTCCCACTTGGGGCCGCCGACCGCGCCGAGCAGCACCGCGTCGGAGTCCTTGCAGGCCGCGATCACCTCGTCGGTCAGGGCGACGCCGTGCTCGTCGATCGAGGCGCCGCCGATCAGGTGCTCGGTGTACTCGAAATCACCGACCGCATCGAGTACCTGCCGGGTCGCGCCGACGATCTCCGGGCCGATCCCGTCGCCGGCCAGCACGACGATGCGCTTCGTTTCACTCATTCTCGTTCTTCCTTTTCGCGGTCATGTTCAGGCGAACATAGTTGAAGCTGCTCGGCTGCCCCATCTCCCTCAGGAGACGGTCGGTGTACTCGGTGAGCTGCTGCGGGTCCAGGACCTGCCGGGCCGGAGCCAGGAAGGAGGCCTCGAAGAAGCCACGTGGATCCTCAGGATGGGCGATCCGTTCCTCCAGCCAGCACTCGACCTCCTCGTAGCCGGCTTCGACCAGCCGGATCTCGGTTTCCTCCGGCCCGGCGAAGTTCCATGGGTCGACGTACTCGCCGAAGATCTCGGCAAAAGGCTCTTCCCGGTTGACCACACCGAGCGCGGCGATCACTTCAGCAACGTTGCCGCGGCCGCCGCATTGCGCGACCAGGCTGCCGCCGGGTTTCGTCGCCGCGGCCAGCGAGCGGAACAGCCGGTCGTGGTCGCCGATCCAGTGGAAGGTCGCGTTCGAGAAGACGTGGTCGACCTGCTCGTCGAGCTTCAGCGATGCCAGGTCCTGGCAGATGAAGGTCGTCCGCGGATCGTCGCCGAGCCGCGCGGCCGCCTCCTCGACCATGCTGGGCGAGCCGTCGACGCCGATCACGCGGCCGTCCGGGAGTTTGGCCAGCAGGTCTTCGGTCACGTTGCCGGATCCGCAGCCGGCGTCGACCACGGTCTCGTCGCCGTTCAGCGCCAGCCGGTCGAGCACCGCGCCAGACCACTCGCGCTGCGGGGTGGCGACCCGGGAGTACTTGTCAGCCTCCCAGTCCGCCGGACGGGTTTCGCTGTCGCTCATCTGCTCACGCCCTTACAGAGAGGTCGTAACCGGACCGTAGGTCCCGCCGGGACCGGCCTCGAAGGCTTCGATCGCGTCCTCGGTCTGGAGGGTGAGCGCGATGTCGTCCAGCCCACCGAGCAGCCGCCGCTTGATCTCGCCGTCGATCTCGAAGGAGGCCTCTCCCCCGTCCCAGCTCACGGTCTGGTTCTCGAGGTCGATCTTTGCCTCGCCGGCCGTCGCGATCTCCCGGCAAACATCTTCCGGCAGGGCCACCGGCAGGAAGCCGTTCTTGGTGCTGTTGGAATAGAAGATGTCCGAAAAAGACGGGGCGATCACGGCCTGGAAGCCGAATTGATGCAGCGCCCAGACCGCGTGTTCACGTGACGAGCCGGAGCCGAAATTCCGCCCGGAGACCAGGATCGGATGCGGCTCGAGCTCGATCTCGCCGTCGCGCATCCAGTCGTAGAAGAGAAACTCGCCGTAGCCGGTCCGCTCGACCCGCTTGAGGAACTGCTTGGGGATGATCTGGTCGGTGTCGACGTCGCTGCGGTCCAGGAAGGCGACTTCGCCTTCGATTGTGCTGATCGGTTCCATTTTCTTAGCTCCAGTTCCTGATGTCGACGAAGTGGCCTTCGATGGCCGCCGCGGTGGCCATGGTCGGGCTGACGAGGTGGGTCCGGCCGCCCTTGCCCTGGCGGCCTTCGAAGTTCCGGTTCGAGGTCGAGGCGCAGCGCTCGCCCTCGATCAGGATGTCGGGGTTCATGCCGAGGCACATCGAGCAGCCCGCACCGCGCCACTCGAACCCGGCCTCTTCGAAGACCTTGTCGAGGCCTTCCTCCTCGGCCTGGGTCTTGACCAGGGCCGAGCCCGGGACGACCATCGCCCGCACGCTGTCGGCCACCTTGCGGCCCTTGATCGCGCCGGCCGCCTCACGCAGGTCGGAGATCCGCGAGTTGGTGCAGGAGCCGATGAAGACCCGCTCCGGGCGGATCTCCTCCATCGGCGTCCCGGCCTCCAGGCCCATGTACTGCAGGGCCCGCTCGGCCGCTTCCTTGTCGGCCGGGGAATCCATCTTCTCCGGGTCCGGAACCGGGTCGGTGACCTGGATCACCATGCCCGGGGTGGTGCCCCAGGTGACCATCGGCGAGATCGCGGTGGCGTCGATGTCGACCTCGGTGTCGAAGGTCGCGCCTTCCTCGGTCGGCAGCTGCTTCCAGCGCTCGACCGCCGCCTCGAAGTCCTCGGGCACCCCGGGCTTGCCGCGCATGTACTCGAAGGTGGTCTCGTCCGGCGCGATCATGCCGGCCTTGCCGCCGCCCTCGATGGTCATGTTGCAGATCGTCATGCGCTGCTCCATGGTCAGCGCCTCGATCGCCTCGCCGGCGTACTCGACCACGTAGCCGGTCATGCCGGAGGTGCCGAGCTTGCCGATCGTGGCCAGGATCAGGTCCTTGGACGTGACGCCCTCGCCGAGCCTGCCCTTGTAGTTGATCCGCATGGTCTTCGGCTTGTTCTGGACCAGGGTCTGGGTGGCCATGACGTGCTCGACCTCGGAGGTGCCGATGCCGAAGGCCAGGGCGCCGAAGGCACCGTGGGTCGAGGTGTGGGAGTCGCCACAGACGATCGTCATGCCGGGCTGGGTCAGACCCAGCTCCGGGCCGATCACGTGCACGATGCCCTGGGTCTCGGAACCGAGGCTGTAGACCGGGACGCCGAAGTCGGCGGCGTTCTGCTCCAGGGTCTCGACCTGCTTGCGCGAGAGCGCGTCCTTGATCATGGCCGCCACCGGGGTGCCGTCGGTCGGCACGTTGTGGTCGGCCGTGGCGACGGTCTTGTCCGGCCGGCGCAGCTTGCGTCCGGTCATGCGCAGGCCCTCGAAAGCCTGCGGCGAGGTCACCTCATGGACGAGGTGGAGATCGATGTAGAGCAGGTTCTCCTTGACCTCGTGGGCTTCCCAGATCTTCTCGAACATGGTCTTCGGCATCTGATCTCCTTCCTATCCGCGGCGCAATCCGGCCGCGATCACAGCGATGAACTCAACCGGCCCATCGCTTTGGTTCTCGAAATGGTGGGGCAGATCGGCATCGAAGGTGACGCTGTCCCCGGTTGAAAGTGGATGGCGCTCGCCTTCGAAGACGAGCACGACTTCCCCGCTCAGCACCACGGCCGTCTCGCGGCTGCCCGGTTCGTGCATCGGGGCGTCACCGGTCCCGCCGGTGCTGGTTCCGGGCTCCAGGCTGTGCGAGGAGACATCCGCCCGCTGACCCGGCAGCGGCGGGGTCAACTCCTCGATCCGGTGGCCGCCGCGGTTGCGGACCAGGTGGTCGCCGGAGCGGCTGACCACCACGTGCTGGGCCTCGTCGAGACGCAGCAGCTGGGAAAGGCTCAGGTCCAGGCCGGACGCGATCTTCTCGGCCACGGCCAGGGTCGGGCTGGTGCTGCCCCGCTCGACCTGCGAGAGCATGGTCGGGCTGACCCCGCTGCGGTCGGACAGGTCCCGCAGCGAGAAGCCCATCGCCTCCCGCAGCGCCTTGACCCGGGCGCCGACGGCGTTCTCGGGAACGGCCGGGATCTTCTCCGGTGTTGCGGGTTCGGTCACGGTTGCCTGCGACATGATGTGTGTACGTTATCACGTACAACTGTATAGGCTGACCTAATTTGCCGAATTATTCGGCTACCACCATCCTTAAACGAGAAAGCCCCGCCTTCTCTGGCGGGGCTTTCGAAGCGTTCGGGATCTTCCGATCCCTTTGCGCCTACCGGTCGTTCCGGGGCTGCTTCGGCTTCCTGTGGTCGACCGGAGCAGAGGCGCTGAGCAGGCTGAAAATAGCTTTGCCCATCATGGGTATCACTTCTCACTTATGTTGCGGTTCATGTGGCAGGAAAACCCTGCAAATAGAAGGTACAGAGGGAAATAGGCCAAGTCTGTGACCGCGATCACCCATTACCCAACCTTTACCTGGAGACGGGTGCCTGTTGCTTTGGGCTCGGGGGTTCTGCTTTTTCCTTGGTGCGGGACTACGCAGTCGGAAAAACCAGAACCCCCGAGATGCCTACGAACTGGATTGCCCTCATGGCAGCAAGAGCAGTCGAGCCGATTCGGGTAGCCGTGGGGCCGGGTAGGCGTCTCCGGGACACTCAGGAGGAGGGCGGCTGAATGCCGCCCGTTCGCTCCGTCCCGGTGACGCCTACCCGGCCCCACGGCGTGACCACTCCAGTCGGTCAGGGAGTGTGTTCTTTGACCGCGTCTGCGGTGGCTTCTTCGGCTTCGGCTATCGCCGACCCGTCCAGCAGGTTGCTGAGCGCCCGGACATAGGCCCGTCCGGAAGCTTCGATGATGTCGGTGGAAACGCCCTGGCCTGAAGCCGTGCGGCCGTCAGCCCGCAGGACCACGGTCACCTCGCCGAGGGCGTCTTCTCCCCCGGTCACCGCGCCGACATGGTACTCGCGCAGCTCAGCCGCCGCCCCCGTGGCGTCCAGGATCGCGGAGAAGATCGCCTCGACCGGCCCGTCGCCGCCGCTGCTTCCTTCGGCGATCTCACCTTCGGGCAGCTTGACCCGGACCTTGGCCACCGGCTCGCTGTCACTCGAGGCCTGCACCTCGAACCAGTCCAGGTCATGTGACTGTGGCCGTTCGCGCATCTCGTCGGAGACGATCGCCTCCAGGTCCAGCGCCGTGACCTGCTTCTTCTTGTCGGCGACGTCCTTGAATCGCTTGAAGGCCTGGTTCAGGGCCTCTCCGTCGACCGCGAAGCCCATCTGCTCCAGGGCGTCCTTGAGGGCGTGCCGGCCCGAGTGCTTGCCCAGGACCAGCTGGTTCGAGTCGAAGCCGACCTCGGTCGCGTCCATGATCTCGAAGGTCTCGCGCTCCTTCAGAACCCCGTCCTGGTGGATCCCCGACTCGTGCGCGAAGGCGTTCTTGCCGACCACGGCCTTGTTCGGCTGGACGACGTAGCCGGTGGCCCTTGAGACCATGCGGCTGGTCCGGGCCAGCTCCTTCGTGTTGATGCCTGTGTGCAGCCCGTGGACGTCCTCGCGCACCTTGATCAGCATCGCGATCTCCTCCAGCGAGCAGTTGCCGGCCCGTTCGCCGATCCCGTTGATCGCACACTCGACCTGTCGGGCACCGGCCAGCACGCCGGCGTAGGAGTTGGCGACGGCCAGCCCCAGGTCGTCGTGGCAGTGGACCGAGAGCCGCACGTCCTTCAGCGAGGGCGCGAAACTGATCAGGTCCTCGAAGAACTTCGTGTACTCGGCGGGAGTCGTGTAACCGACCGTGTCGGGGATGTTGACCACGGTGGCGCCTTCCTCGACCGCGATCGCACAGACCTCGGCCGTGAACTCGACGTCGCTGCGGGTTGCGTCCATGGTCGAGAACTCGACGTCCTCGCAGTAGGCCTTCGCCTGGGCGACCGAGGCGCGGGCGCCCTTCAGCACGTCCTCGCGGGTGTTCCGCATCTGGTGTTCGATGTGGATGTCGGAGGTCGAGATGAAGGTGTGGATCCGAGGCCGCTCGGAATCCTTGATCGCGTTCCAGGCCGCGTCGACGTCGGGTGCCTGGGCGCGGGCCAGGGCGCAGATGGTCGGGCCGTGCACCTCGCGGGCGATCCGTTCGACCGCTTCGAAGTCGCCGGGCGAGGCGATCGGGAAGCCGGCTTCGATCACGTCGACCCCGAGCCGGGCCAGCTGCTGCGCGATCTCGATCTTCTCGGACGCGTTCAGCGAGATGCCGGGCGACTGCTCGCCGTCCCTCAGGGTGGTGTCGAAAATGTGGACGCGGTTTACGTCGGTGTTGTCCTGGTTGGACATGTGCTTCTCCTTCTAACTAAGTAACTCGAATCTTGCTTTCAGCTCGCGGCTATCGCGCCGCCCGGCGATCAATCCCCCCAGAGGGGGAGAAGGAGAAGAAGGGCCGGGCTGTTGAAACGGTGATTCATACCGAGGCCTTAGCGTAGCGCAAGACCCCGGCGTGAATCAACAAATGCGTCTCTAGAGCTCGATTGCGTAACCGGCCGAGAAGCCGTCGACCGCCTTGATCGTCTCGATCGTCTCGCTGGAGACCGGGGCGTCCGCGGTCACGACCATCACCGCGTTGTCGCTGCCGGCCTCGGCCCCGACCGCGGCCGAACCGATGTTGACGCCTTCCTCGCCGAACAGCGAACCGACCTTGCCGATCATGCCCGGCTGATCCGTGTAGCGGAAGACCGCCATGTGTTCGGCGAAGGGCAGGTAGAAGCTCTGACCCCAGATCGAAACGAGGTAAGGGGTGTTCTTCGGGCCGACCGTGGTGCCGCCGACCGTGACCACGTCCGATCCGGACTGGATCGTGACCCGGACCAGATCGGTGAACTCGTCGGCGGTCGAGTCCTTGATCTCGATCACTTCGATGCCGCGTTCCTCGGCCATCTGCGGGGCATTGACCAGGTTGACCGCCTCTTCGGTGTGGCCGGAGAGCAGGCCGGCCTGGACGGCGATGCCGAGCAGACGGGTGTCGTTGTCGGCGATCCCGCCGCGGAACTCGACCTCGACCCGGTCGATCGAACCGGGGGTCAGGCCGACCGCGAGTTGGCCGAGGGTCTGGCAGAGCGGCACGTAGGGGGCAACTGCCTCCATGGCGGCGGGGCTGACCGCGGGGATGTTGACCGCGTTGGTGACCACGCCACCGGTCAAGGCGGCGGTGACCTGCTCGGCGGTGTCGGTGCCCGCCCGGTCCTGGGCCTCGGCGGTCGAAGCGCCGAGGTGCGGGGTCACGACCACGTCTTCGCGGGCGAAGATCGGATGCTCGGTGAACGGCTCGTCGGGGAAGACGTCGAGAGCGGCGCCCCCGACCTGGCCCGAGTCCAGACCTTCGATCAGTGCGTCCAGGTTGACCAGCTCACCGCGGGCGCAGTTGACGATCCGCATGCCGGGCTTGAACTTCGCGATCGCCTCGGCGTCGATCCAGTCGACTGTCTCCGGGGTCTTCGGCAGATGGATCGTGATCAGGTCGGCCCGCTTGTAGATCTCGTCCGGGGAATCGACTCCCTCCACGCCGAGATCCTTGAAACGCTCGGCCGAGACGAACTTGTCGAAGGCCAGGACCTCCATGTCGAAGGCCTGAGCCCGCTTGGCGACCAGCTGGCCGATCCGGCCGAAGCCGATCACGCCCAGGGTCTTGCCGTAGAGCTCGGCGCCCTTGTACTTGGCCCGGTCCCAGCGGCCCTCGACCAGTGACTTGTGAGCTTGCGGCACGTTGCGGAACAGCGCCAGGGCCAGGGCCAGGGTGTGCTCCGCCGCGGCGACCGAGTTCGACTCGGGCGCGTTGGCGACGATGATCCCGCGCTTGGTCGCGGCCGGGATGTCGACGTTGTCGACCCCGGTGCCGGCCCGGCCGATCACCTTCATGTTGTCGGCCTTGCCGATCAGCTCCGGCGTCAGCTTGGTCGCCGAGCGGATCAGGATGGCGTCGAACTCGCCGATCCGTTCGGCCAGCTGGGCGTCATCCCAGTCGACGCCGAGCTCGACGTCGAAGTTCTCTTTCAGCTGGTCGACGCCGCTGTCGGCGATCTTCTCCTTGACCAGCACCTTTGCTCGTTCGGACAAATCTGCCTCCTAGTTGGCCGGTTCGACTGAGCCGGCTTCGATCAAGATTTTCACGCGGTGACCCCGGCGTTCGCGATCACCCAGTCGACGCAGGCCGTGAGCGCCTCGACGTCGGAGGGATCGACCGCCGGGAACATCGCGACCCTCAGCTGGTTGCGGCCGAGCTTGCGGTAAGGCTCGACGTCGACGATGCCGTTGGCTCGCAACGTGGCCGCGACGGCGGCCGCGTCGATCGAGTCGTCGAAGTCGATCGTTCCGACGACCAGCGAACGGTGGGAGGCGTCTGCCACGAATGGATCCGCGAAATCGCTGGCCTCGGCCCACCCGTAAAGGTGCGAGGAAGAAGCACGGGTCCGCTCGACGCAGAAGTCGAGTCCGCCGCCCGCGAGCATCCAATCGAGCTGCTCGGCAAGCAGGTAAAGGGTCGCGAGCGCCGGGGTGTTGTAGGTCTGGTCCTTGCGGGAGTTGTCCAGGGCCGTCTTCAGGGACAGGAATGGCGGCTGCCACCGGTCGGACGATCCGTCGAGCTCCTCGATCCGGGATATTGCCGCGGGACTGAGAGCCGCCAGCCAGAGACCGCCGTCGGAACCGAATGCCTTCTGCGGCGCGAAGTAGTAGACATCGGATTCCTGCAGGTCGACCGGAAGGCCGCCGGCGCCTGAGGTGGCGTCGATGAGCACCAGGGCGTCACCGGCACCGGCCGGGCGCTCGACGGGGACCATCACCCCGGTCGAGGTCTCGTTGTGGGCCCAGCCGATCACGTCGACGCCGTCACGGCCTTCGGGGGCCGGGGCGCTGCCCGGCTCCGCTTCGATCAGCACCGGGTCAGACAGGAACGGAGCGCCTGCCGTCACCTGGGAAAACTTGCGGGAGAACTCGCCATAGACCAGCCGCCGCGTCCCAGAATGCGGTGGCGCCGCCGTTGCCCAGCGCGATCTCGTACCCGTCGGGAAGCGAAAAGAGCTCTCCGAGGCCGCTCCGGACACGACCGACGAGATCCTTGACCGGTTTCTGCCGGTGCGACGTGCCCATCAGATCGGACCGCTGCCCGAGCGACTCGAGGGCCTCGGGTCGCACCTTCGAGGGGCCGCAGCCGAAGCGGCCGTCGGCGGGCTTTAGGTCATCCGGGATCTTGGCAAAATCAGTCATCTCGGATGAGGATATTGATCCGGGGCCTTCGACCACCCGGCGGGGGTCAATGTGGCTCTGGACTCGGTCCGAAGGTGCAGTTAGGCTGGACAGCGCCCCGAATCTTGCCAATTCCCCACGGAGGAGAACCCTTGTATCCCGTCACATATGAAGCCGACTACCTGCGCGAACGGAATCGGCTGACCACCTTCTTCCGGTTGATCGTCGCGATCCCGTGGCTGATCGTCAGTTCGATCTACGCGATCGCCCAGCTGGTCGTCATCATCATCGCCTGGTTCGCGATCCTGTTCATCGGCCGTTTCCCGGAAGGCATGTACAACTTCGTCGGCGGGGTGCTCCGCTTCACCCAGCGGGTCAACGGCTTCGTGAATCTCCAGACCGACGCCTGGCCCCCGTTCGGCCTCAGTGAGGACAGTTCCTACCCGATCCGCGTCAATTTCCGCCCTCCGGCCGCCCGCCAGAGCCGGCTCAAGGATCTGTTCCGCCTGATCCTCGCGATCCCCCTGCTGATCCTCGCCTACGCGATGAGCGCCGCGCTGACCGCGGTGGCCACCATTTCCTGGCTGACCATCGTCTTCCGCGGCTACCAGCCGGCGGCGATCCACAACGCGATCGCGTACCTGATGGGCTGGACGACCCGCGCCAACGCGTACATCTACCTGATGCGGGACGAGTACCCGCCGGTAGGCGACGAAAACCCGGTCGAGGTCGCGCCTTCGGAGCAGGATCTGCTCGAAGCCGGCGACCTCGGGGGCAACGGCCCGACCCTGGACCCGGCCCCCGAGTCCCAGGGCGAGGTTCCGCCTCCCCCGGCCCAGTAGCCCGAATCGCCGGCTGACACCGGCAGAAAGTCGGCTCTCGCGAGGGGAAGGCCTCGAGACGGATCAAAAAGGGCGGCCCGGAGGCCGCCCTTTCTACGTAACAGGTCGCCGAGAATCGACGAGACGGATCAGTCTTCGTCCCACTCGAAGGGCGGGTATTCAGTGCTCAGCCAGTAGCTGTAGAAGCTGGCTCGCATGTTCCAGGTGAATCCGTTGTGGATCACGTTGAAAAGCCCTTCGGGAACCTTCTTGGTGAAGAGGATCGTGAAGAAGGCGATGAATGAGCAGATGCCGGCGACGAAGTAGATCAGTGAGGCGACGATCGCATACGGGATGCAGATCAGACCGGCGAAGAAGGGCCGCCAGCGGGCAACGTGTTCCGGGTACCTCGCCTGGAGCTGAACGGTGTCGTCGGCGGTCTCTTCGAGGGTGAACGGCGGGTAAGTGTCGCTGACCAGCATGTGGTACGCGGTGACCCGCAGCGCCCAGCGGTGGACGCCCACCATGTAGTTCCACATGCCTTCCGGGTACCGCGCGGTGAACAGGGTCGCGAAGAAGGCGATCAGGGCGACGAAGGCCGCACCGATCCCGAGGAAGAACAGGACCACGTAGTGCGGGATCAGGATCAGCCACTTGATCAGCGGCATGAACCGCGAATACTCGGGCAGAAGCTGCGCGTCGACATCCACCGGATAGCCGCTTCCAGCGACGAGATCGGCTGAACCTCCCGCAGCGACTGCCGCTGCTGCCACCTGGTCATCAGGCGATGGCGTTGGTGTATCGGTCATCTGGACTCCTTGGACTGGTCTTCCCCCACAACCGGGGCCAAGAAGAAACTATCCGCTAAATCGGCGTTTTCCTGTAAATGAGCAGAAAAACCCGAGAAACGCGAAGAGGCGGCCGTGGCCGCCTCTTCGAAGTGGATTCGAGCTCGGTCTAGAACTCCTGGTTGATCCAGGGCATCATGTCGCGGAGCTGCTTGCCGACGATCTCGACCTTGTGGTCCTTGCCTTCCTGGCGCATGCGGTCGAAGTTCTCGTTGCCGGCCTGGTTCTCGGCGATGAACTCCTTGGCGAACTCGCCGGACTGGATCTCACCGAGGATCTGCTTCATCGCGGCGCGGGATTCCTCGCCGATCACCCGCTTGCCGCGGGTCAGGTCGCCGTACTCGGCGGTGTTGGAGATCGAGTAGCGCATGCCCTGGATGCCCTTCTCGTACATCAGGTCGACGATCAGCTTGAGCTCGTGCAGGCACTCGAAGTAGGCGAGGCGCGGGTCGTATCCGGCCTCGACCAGGGTGTCGAAGCCCGCCCGGACCAGTTCGGTGGCGCCGCCGCAGAGCACGGCCTGTTCACCGAAGAGGTCGGTCTCGCATTCGTCCTTGAAGGTGGTCTCGATGATGCCGGCGCGGCCGCCACCGATCCCGATCGCATAGGCGAGCACGAGGTCGTGGGCGTCCCCGGTGGCGTCCTGTTCGACGGCCATGAGGCAGGGAACTCCGGAGCCTTCCTCGAACTGACGGCGGACCATGTGTCCGGGGCCCTTGGGGGCGACCATGCCGACGTCGACGCCGGCCGGGGGCACGATCTGGTCGAAGCGGATCGCGAAGCCGTGGGCGAACATGAGCAGGTTGCCTTCGGCGATCCCGTCCTTGATCTCGTTCTCCCAGATCTCGGCCTGCTTCTCGTCGGGCAGCAGGATCATCACGATGTCGCCCTTGCTGGCCGCGTCGGCGACCGAGAGGACTTCGAGGCCGGCGGCGGAAGCCTGTTCGCGGCTGGCCGAGCCTTCGCGGAGGCCGACTACCACGTTCACACCCGAGTCCTTGAGGTTCAGGGCATGCGCGTGGCCCTGGGAGCCGAAACCGAGGATGGCGACGGTCTTGCCCTCGAGCTTCGAGAGGTCGCCGTCCTTGTCGTAGAAGATGTCTTGGGTGCTCATGGACACCATGCTATGGGTAGCCAAGCTGCGACGGGTTCTCACGATCCGACCCGTACAGCGAAACCATCAGTGAACGACTACTGAGCGAAACGGGTTGGATCCCGAAGGATGGCACGATGAAGTTTTCCGGAGGCGGTCTTCGGGAGTTCGTCCACCACTTCGACCTGCTTCGGGATCTTGTACGGCGCCAGCTTCCCTTCGCAGTGGTTGCGCACCGTTTCGAGATCGACCTCCATCCCGTCCCGGGCGACGAGGAAAGCGGTGACCGCCTGCTGCCACTCGGGGTCGGGCCGGCCGATCACCGCGGCCTCGATGATCTCGGGGTGCTGGACCAGCACGTCTTCGACCTCGGCCGGCATCACGTTCTCGCCGCCGGTGACGATCATGTCGTCGGTCCGGCCCTGGACGTAGAGGAAGCCGTCGTCGTCGATCCAGCCGACATCCCCGGTGTGGAGCCAGCCGTCGGCGTCGAGCGCACCGGCCGAGACGGTCGGCCCCTGGACGAGGATCTCGCGGTCCTGGATCCGCAAATGCGAGGTGAGCAGCGGCCGACCGACCGAGCCGACCTTGCGTCGGGCTTCGGAGACCTCGAGGGTGGTGATCTGGGAGCAGGTCTCGGTCAGGCCGTAGGTCTGGATGACCCGGGCGCCGCGGTCGAGCGCCTCGGCCAGGGCGCTCTGCGGGACCGGCCCGCCACCGACCAGGATCGCCCGCGGCGTGCTCAGGTCGACCCCCTCGTCGAGCAGCCGCAGCAGCATGGTCGAAACCATCGAGATCACGTTGACGCCGTCCCGCTCGATCGCGTCGGCGACCGAGCCCGGGTCAAAACGGTCCTGGAGCACCATCGCGGTGCCGTAGATCACCGATCGCATGACGATCGAGAGCCCGGAGATGTGACTGGTCGGCAGGTTGCAGAGCCAGCGGTCGGAGGGGTCGACACCGATGTTGAAGGCCGACCCCATCGCGCTGAACAGGTGGTTGCCGTAGGTGAGCGAGACCGGGCGCGGATGGCCGGTCGAACCGCTGGTCAGGATCCGGCAGTGGGGGTCTGACATGTCGTGTTCACCGAGCAGCGGCATGTCGGCTTCGGTCTGCGTGAGCTTGCCGGGATCGTCCAGGTCAACCGTGACGTCACAGGCATCGAGGGCACGGCTGCGCTCCTCGGGTGAAAGCTTCGGGCTGATCGGCAGCAGCACGGCGCCGGTCTTCATCAGCGCGTGGACCAGGATGATCTTCTCCCGGCCAGGGTCCATGTTCATCGCCACCGTCGCCCCACGGCGCACCCCCCAGGCAGAGAGGCGACGGGCGGCGTGGACCGCCTCTTCTTCGAGCTCGGCGTAGGTCATCGACTCGCCGTCCGAGATCAGGGCGATCCGGTCGGGACAGCTTTGCGCTCTCTGGGCCAGCCAGTTGTCGAGTTTCAATTGACCTCGTTTATCGTGGAGCTCTCAATTCTTGCGATCCGCGAGCCTTCACGGTCGCGACCAGACGAACGGAGTACCGCACTTGCCTGAACGACACCGCAACGCGCCCCCCGAGGAAACGCTTTACGAGCCGATCGAGTGGCATTCGGCCGGAGATTACTCCGACATCCTCTACGAGAAGGCTGAGGGTATCGCCAAGATCACGATCAACCGGCCCGAGGTACGCAACGCCTTCCGCCCCCAGACCTTGGCCGAGCTCAGGCACGCCTTCAACCAGGCCCGTGACGACCTCGAAGTGGGGTCGATCATCTTCACCGGCCAGGGCACCGAGGCCTTCTGCTCGGGCGGCGACCAGCGGATCCGCGGCGACGACGGTTACATCGGGGACGACGACGTCGCCAACCAGGGTGTCGGCCGGCTCGACGTCGGCGACCTCCACGTTCAGATCCGGCGCCTGCCGAAACCGGTGGTGGCGATGGTCGCCGGCTACGCGGTCGGCGGCGGCCACATCCTGCATCTCGTCTGCGACATGACGATCGCCGGCGACAACGCCAAGTTCGGTCAGACCGGCCCTCGGGTCGGTAGCTTCGACGGTGGTTTCGGGGCCAGCCTGCTCTCCCGCAACATCGGCGTGAAACGGGCCAAGGAAGTCTGGTTCCTCTGCCGTCATTACACCGCCGACGAGGCCGAGCAGATGGGCCTGGTCAACGCGGTCGTCCCGGTCGAGGACCTGGAGAAGGAAACCGTCGCCTGGTGCCGCGAGATGTCGCACCTCTCCCCTCTCTCCCTGCGGCTGCTCAAGTCGAGCTTCAACGCCGACGAGGACGGGGTGACCGGCCTTCAGCAGCTCTCGCATGACGCCACCCTGCTCTTCTACATGTCGGAGGAAGGCCAGGAGGGGCGCAACGCCTTCCAGGAGGGTCGCCCGCCCGAGTTCGACAAGTTCCCGAAGCGTCCGTGAGGATCTGGCTTAACGCGGCCCGGCCGCGCACCCTGCCGGCGGCGATCGCGCCGGTGCTGGTCGGTACCGCCGCGGCCGTCTTCGTGGCCGACAAGCTGCCTAGCTGGTCGCTTTTCGTCGCTGCGCTCGTCGCCAGCATCCTGATCCAGATCGGCACCAACCTGGCGAACGATTATTCGGATGCGCGCCGGGGCGCCGACTCGGCCGACCGGCTCGGGCCGGTGCGAGTCACCTCGGCCGGCCTGATCACCCCCCAGCGGGTACTGACCGCGACCTGGATCGCCTTCGGCCTGGCCGCTCTGCTCGGCATCTACATCGCCTCGCAATCGGACTGGATCATCCTCGCGGTGGGTGCGGTCTCGATCGCCGCCGGGTTCCTCTACACGGGGGGGCCGAAACCGTACGGCTACGCGGGGCTGGGCGAGATCTTCGTCTTCGTCTTCTTCGGGCTGGTCGCAGTCAACGGCTCGTACTTCATCCAGCTCGAGGAGCTGGCCTGGCTTCCTTTCGGGCTATCGGTCGCGGTCGGTCTGCTCTCGACCGCGATCCTGGTCGTCAACAACGTCCGTGACATCGATTCCGACCGGCGGGCCGACAAGAACACCTTGGCCGTGCGGATCGGTCGGGAGAAGACCCGTCGGCTCTACGTCTTCCTGATGCTGGGCGCGTTCTTCGTGCTCGGGCTGACGATCGTGCTCAACGACGGTCCCTGGCTGGCCCTGCTCGGCCTGGCCGGCATCCCGATGGCCCGCGGCCCGATCGCGACGGTGACCGGCCGCACCGACGGGCCTTCGCTGAACCAGGCGCTTGCCGCCACCGGTGCGGTGCTGGGCTCCACCTCGGTCCTGACCGCGATCGGGCTGGTCCTCGGGGGCTGAGATGGAGGTCGGCCCGCTCAGCGTCGAGGTCATCCCCTTTGCGCTGAGCTTCCGCCGCCCGTATGTGACCGCCACCGGAAGCCTCGACCGGCGGCAGTCCGTACTGCTCCGGCTGCGCGACGAGAACGGCCTGAGCGGATTGGGCGAGGGTGTGCCGATGACCCTGCGAAGCGGGGACGGTCTCGATCGGGTGGTCGCCGAACTGAACGAGTGGGCCGAGAATCCCGGCCTCTTCCCCACCTCGCCCCCGGCTCGCTGCGCGGTGAGCATGGCGGTCGCCGACCTCGTCGCCAAACGCGAGGAGATCCCCCTTTGGCGGTACCTCGACCCGGCCGCCACGCCGAGGACGCTCAGATGCAACGCGACGATCACCGCCGGCGATGCCGAGGATGTCGTCTCCCAGTGTGAGGCCTGGGCCGCCGACGGCTTCGACGTCTTCAAGCTGAAGGCCGGACCGGACGAGGCGGTGGAGCTGGCAACCGTCGTCCGCTCGGAGCTCGGGCCGGAGGCGAAGCTCAGGATCGACGCGAACGGCAGTTGGGGCGAGCGCGCCGCCCGCCTGTTGCGAGAGTTGGAGCCACTCGATCTGGAACTGGTCGAGGAGCCGGTCACCGGCCTGGCCGATCTGGCGGCCTTGAGCCGGGCCACCGAGATCCCCCTGGTCGCCGACGAGTCGGTCAACGACCCTTCCGAGGCAGCCGACGCGCGGGTCGAGGGCGCCTGCGCCGCGGTGACCGTGAAGCTGAGCAAGATCGGCAGCCTCGATGCCGCCCTCGGAGGCCACCTCCCCACCTACCTCTCCAGCGCCCTCGACGGGCCGGTCGGCATTGCCGCTGCCGCCCATGTGGCACAGACCCTCGATCCGAATCTGCCCTGGCCCGAGGTGGCCCACGGCTTGGCGACCGAGCGGCTCTTCGCCGAGACCATCGCCTTCGGCGGAGCGCTGACCGACGGCCCCCGGCTCGACCCGCCGTCCGACGGGCCCGGGATCGGGGTAGAGCTGGACGAGACAGCCCTCACCCGCTGCCGCCTCGGCTGAGCCGACCGGGGACGGGCCGTCTAGGCTCTGACCCGAAGTGGACTCGTCCAGTACGAACATGGCGCTTTGCACGGCTTTTGCCGAGGAACTCGCGCGCAGCGGGGTCGAGTTGGCCGTGGTCTCCCCTGGTTCTCGTTCCACGCCGCTTGCCGTCGCTCTCTGGCGCCAGGAAGGGATCGAGGTCGAGGTGGCGCTCGACGAACGCTCGGCCGCCTTCTACGCGCTGGGAGCCGCCCAGGCTTCCGGTCGTCCGGTCGCGCTGGTCTGCACCTCCGGTACCGCTGCCGCCAACTACCACCCGGCGGTGGCCGAGGCCGATCTTTCCGCGATCCCCCTGATCGTGCTCACCGCCGACCGGCCACCGGAGCTGCGGGACATCGGGGCGGGCCAGACGATCGACCAGATCAAGCTCTTCGGTGACGCGGTCCGCTGGTTCGCCGAGGTGGGAAGCCACGACGCCGACGATGACGGCCTGCTCCACTTCCGCTCGGTCGCCTGCCGCGCCTACGCGGCCGCGGACGGCGATCCCCGGCCGGGGCCGGTGCACCTCAACTTCCCCCTGCGGGATCCCCTGGCTCCCGTCGACCGGGAAGGCGCCGTCACCGCGACCCGTCGCCTCGCCTTGGAGGGTCGCCCGAACGGCCCCCTGACCGCGGTCGAGAAGGCGACCTGCGGCGCCGACCGCGCCACGGTCAACCGGCTCGTGGCGATGATCCAGGCAGCCGAGAAGATCCTGATCCTGGCCGGCCGCCAGACCGATCCTTCGCTCCGCGAGCCGCTGGCCCGCCTGGCCAATGCCTGCCGGGCACCGGTCCTGGCCGAGCCCACCTCCCAGTTCCGGCTGGGGCCGCATGACAGGGGCGCCGTGATCACCTCGTATGAGCGGATCGCCCGCCGACGGGAGCAGTCGCTCGCCCCCGACCTGATCATCCGGCTGGGCGAGTTCCCGACCTCCAAGCAGCTGCGCCTCTGGATGGCCGAGACGGACCCGGCCGAGGTCGTCATCGACCCGACCTATGGCTGGAACGAGCCGGTCCGGACCGCCGACCTGATCGTGCGCTGCGACCCGGCGACCCTGCTCCACCAGATCGAGAACACCGCCGAGCAGCGGGTCGAAGGCCCGGCCGGCAACGGTTACTGGAGCCGCTGGCTGGAGGTCGAGAAGAAGGAACGCCGCGAGATCGAGCAGGGCTGGGACTCGGACCAGGGCTTGACCGCCGGGGCCGTCCACGCTCGCCTCGCCGAGCTGCAGGCCGACGGTGGACTCGTGTACACCGCTTCCAGCCTGGCGATCCGCGACCAGGAGGAATCGGTGCCGGCCCTCGATCGCGACCTGCTCTTCCTGGCCAACCGTGGTGCGAACGGGATCGACGGGCTGCTCGCCTCTGGCCTTGGCGCCGCCCGGGCCAGCCGCAGGCCGACCACGATCGTCACCGGTGACCTCGGTTTCTTCCATGACGTGGGCAGCCTCGCCTTGGCCCGTGGCCTTGAGCTGTCGGCCAGGATCGTCGTGCTCAACAACGAGGGTGGCGGCATCTTCGAGCGGCTCCCGCAACGCGAGGCGATGGCGGCCG
>Ga0207420_1000807_pt1 | contig 23817 bp, 19 predicted proteins | sample ThiBio_inoc_biof_FD_183941 | JGI IMG/M metagenome (GOLD analysis project Ga0207420, IMG submission 183941) | Wastewater bioreactor microbial communities from Cape Town, South Africa - Thiocy_inoc_biof (SPAdes) | ecosystem: Engineered > Bioremediation > Thiocyanate > Unclassified | place: South...
TATTGCAACGGCAGACAAGTTTCTTTGAACACCATCCGGTCCCACCGCCATAATACGCTGAATAATCAAAGGTGTTCCCGATGGCAAATTACTTATTACTGAAATTTGCTCTTGTGAAAAATTCGGACCATTTGAGTTATATGTTCTTCTACCTATTCTGATAGCGAATGACTTAACTGCGAAATTTGCCTGTACTAAAGCATCTTCACCATAACCTGCTGTTACAGTCGGACCTCCTGCAACAAAAGTAGGTCCGTGCACACTTCCATCAAAAACACTTCTAACATTGCCATTATTATCTTTATAAACTGCATATGGCTTTGGATCAGGAAGTTGACGCACCCTGTAAGTATTACTACCCATATTGATTTGTTTACCTCCTATATTTCCTATTACAGAAACCTCAACGCTATTGGCTGTGGGTTTAATTATATATTTTCCACCTCCCTTTGGCGTTGCTGTACCACCATTCACATTAATTCTTAAATTATCAGTTGGGATACCCGGAGCTGAAATACTGATATTATTATCAAAGCCACGATACAATATATTCAAATCATCATTAGAAATAATTGCAGCAGGCTTCCCTACATTATATTTACTTGCGAAGTTAAAACGTTGTTTTTCACCTGTATTATTTAGCAACTCAATATAACCTGAATAACTATGTTCACCCGATCTGTTTGCAGAAACGACATAATTATTACTTGGCAATTTAGTGTTATTAATAAACACATTAGGAACTTTAGTTGTATCTACCGCAGCAAGAATTATCTTAGCTCTATATTCCTGACCTTCCATTACATAATTAGATTCGGCTACAACAAACGCATCAAATTTATTAACACGCGTATCACCCTCATCAACATGTTCCTTTAGGAATTGAATCATTTTAGATTCTGTATTACGAATGTCATTTTGATATTTTGATAATATTGTAATAACACCCGATACAGGAATATTTTCAAAAGTAGCAATTTCCCAACTTTTATTATGAACATCATCTGTACTGAATATATTACTAAAAACATCCTTCTCTTTTTGATTATCGGCTGATAAAGAAATCATTAGCTCACGATATTGCTCGATTTTCTCTTTAAGCTCTTTTCCATGTCCTTGACGAATAGCATAAAAAGAAGGAACACTAAGATTTTCTCTCCTGTTTATATGTCGTGCATAAACAGTATCGGCTTTGTCATCATCAGCAAGTTTGAGAATATCAACCTTAAAATTATGTATATAATCAAACAGGTTATTAGCCTCTCTTCTTACAAGATTAGCTTTGTCTAACCACTCACCAACTTTTTGAGGATTTTGGGCGTACATAGCATTAAACTCCTGATACATACGATCATTCTGCTCATCAATTGAAAGTGTAGACGTATGCAAACTATCATCGACCAACTTAAATCCGTTGAGAATTTCGCTGGAAACATTTAATGCCAACATTGCAATCAGCACTAAATACATCATTCCTATCATTCGTTGCCTCGGGGTTTCCGGGCAGTTCTTGGTTCCACTCATATTATTGCTTTATTATTCTTGATATCAGCTCATTGAATTAAGCATATTACCATAGATTGCATTAAGTCGTGATATGTTTTCAGCCAATTCGTTAGCATTAGTTTTCAACTTCTCTGTTGCCAATGAGAAATCATCAGAAACATCTCTAAGTTTACTGATTTCACCGGTTACCTGTACCATCTCATCCGACATTTTCTTAGCAATTTCAGTCTGATTATGGAAGTGAACTGATTGAGAGTGAATATCTTTCAATTGAATTTCATAAATAGAATTCATGCCGGCAAGATTACTGTTTATTCTTTCAACTTTCGTCCGATATTCTTGTGTGTTCACTTCAATCTTTTCAGTGTCTTCGCCAATTCGTTGATATATCTGTTGAAGATTAGCTGTTGCATTAATCAGACTTTCCTGATTTTGAGCATACTTTGAAGTATTCTCTGAAATTATACGGATACTCTCAGCAAACCTTTCTGTTTCAAGGGAGAAATTAGCAATCTCATTCAACTGACTTGCTGTACGAGCTAAGTTTTGAATGCTTTTGTTAAGTTTATCTGCATCCTCATCACTTAAACCCTCAATATTAGTAACACCGGGAAAAGAAGTTCCCGCCACAGGATAATTTGGTGTTGCTGCATTAATATTTTCAGTAGGATAATATTGATGAGTTGGAGCTTGACCCGATTTAGAAATAGAATCACCGTTTATATGTAAATCCAGTTTACCACTCTCGAAATCGATTATTTTATCCCATTCGTAAGTTTTCAGTGGTTTTTCAAATGCACTCATTGCAAAAATAAATGCTTCTGTCACCAAACCAACTGTCAACATAACATCAGCACCCTCCCAATACATCAATTTGAATAACACACCCATGATAACAATGGATGCTCCAATACCGTAACCCGCATTAAACAACCTGTCTTTTGTTGTTATTTTTACAGAACCTAATTTTTTTAATCTGTTCATCATATTCTTAAATGCTGAATGTATTTCTAATTATTATTTAATATCACCTTTATAAGAACGAACGCAGCGGAAGCCAATATATGGTCGACTTACATTCTGATATTCGTGTGTTCTCGTACCACTTTGCAGAAAATATGGTACATCTTTCCATGAACCACCTTTTACAATTTTCCTTTTCATATGAAGCGGATCTTCTGCTCTGGCATTATATTCAAAATTCGGATTAATATCGGCTGTAGCCAAATTTGATGTTCCGAAATAAGCGGTAGAAGTCCATTCTGAAACATTACCTGCCATGTCGTATAAGCCATTTGCATTGGGCACAAAGTTATATGATTTAACAGGTTTTGTTGTAACACCTGCATCATTTACATAATTTCCACGAGTTTGCTTGAAGTTAGCCAGATAACAACCCTTTTGCTCGTCTATCAATCTATTTCCTTTCCAAGGATAAACCGCATCCTTTTCTTTACCTTTAGCTGCAAATTCCCATTCAGCCTCAGTGGGTAGTCGATATGGTTCAGCTTTCACCTTATGAGTGCTGTTATAAAGTTCTGTTCTCCAGTTACAAAAAGCCTGAGCTTGTTCCCATGTTACACCTACAACAGGATAATCGGTATAATTTGGATCACTGAAATACATTTTCATTTTCGGATCGTTATATGAATAACGAATATCCCTTGTCCATGTTAAAGTATCCGGATAAATATTCAACATCTTACTTGAATAAAAATCTTTTCTACCTGTTAATTTTCTATTTACTGTTTGAGTTATCAAATGACCATTCTCATCAAAATAAGTTGAGTCGATTGTAACATACGCACCTTCAGGATAGGAATTAGTAATATAATTGAACTGATTGCGCGGCAAAGAAACCTGATCTATATTAAAGATTTCGTATCTGTAAATCATTCTTGCAGCATTTAACTGTCGAGTTCCAAGATCATCATTGCCCTGATAATAAAGAGTTGATAAAGCCTCTTGAACATCTTCATTACGATCGTTCCAGCGAATTTTCTGCGACCATTTTATTCTGATAGAATCACTTTGACTGTTAGGATCATCAATCATGTATTCATTTCTACCAACATTAATTAATGCTCTATAAGCCAATGAATCGCGTACCCACATCACAAATTGGCGATACTGATCATTGGTAATTTCAGTTTCGTCCATATAAAAAGACTCAACGGTAACTTGCCGAGCTATTTCCCTTCCCGGAAACATTTCATTAGGCAAATGTGCTCCCATTACAAATGTACCTTTTCTTATTAATTGCATTCCGTATGGCTTAGTATCTGAAAAGCCCATCTTCGACGAATTAGGAGAGCTTGTCAGTTCCCCTACAGGTTTGTTACATGAAAATAACAAAAATGCAATCGATATAATGACCAAAAATCTATTCATAAATACAAATTTTTACATATCAAACGAAAAACTTTTAATTTTAGTCTGTTTTTATTATAGTATTCTAATACTTTTATATTTTTTTCTTTGCGATGAATCACCCGCTTTAACATTTAATTGATATGAAAGCATCACTTCGTGAGAACTCCAACTCGCTCTAATCATCTGTGATGCAGGTAAATCGAAAGAATAACCAATTGAAAGTCCGTTGCCAATATTAATACCTGCCAGAAAAACTACAGCATCTCCCCATCTATAAGATAATCCACCCCAATACTGTTCGTTATAATCTAATATAACAGACATATCTACCTGCAAGATAACAAAATCAGATTTAATCAGCACAGATGGTTTTAAATTATATTTGGGATTATTCAGCGCTTTAGTAAACCCACTTGTAACATATAAATTACTCGCCGGAGTAAATTCGTGCTGATCGCTCCATTCAATAACCGGCTGATTAAGATGAGTGTATGACGCACCAACATAAAAACTCCTAAGTTTATACCACGCTCCCACTCCTAAATCAAAACCCAAACCTTCCATCAGCGAAGTAGGTATAACCTGATCAGACTGAATATCATGGTAATCACCTATTGCCACTTGAGGTCCTCGCACACTGTCACCTCTAAAACCAATACTTGCAAAACCAATTTGGGGTCCGACATTTAAAGTGCCTTTGCCAATTTTAAACTGATAAGCATATTGAAAATGCACTATTTGATTAACGAACTGTCCGACTTGATCATTGACGAAGTTAATACCCACGCCATGTTTTTTACCGGCAATTGTAAAAGGAGTATTGATATTAAATACAGTTGTAGAGCCTCCGTTCGGCATCCCAATCCATTGAAGTCGATGCTGACCGCTTACATCAAGCATATTGCTTTCACCAACGGCAGCGGGGTTAAATGCTGCGTGGTTGAACATATACTGACTAAGCTGAGCATCAAATTGAGCATTGAGATAACTCAAAGTAAATAAAGTCAAAATGCTTAAAACAATTCTTCTCATGCGCTTTTTCTTGCGTTCTTTACGACATTGATTTACTTAAAGTAACAGTCGGCTTTTCTAAATAAACTGAAAAATTGCAGAAAAATTGTTTTAAGCTATTAATAATAGTAGCACAAAAGATGCTTAAAAGAGTGAATATGAGATTAATATTCTTCTTCATTGAAAAAGAAATCTTCCTTACTTGGATAGTCAGGCCAAATGTCTTCTATCGATTCATAAACCTCACCTTCATCTTCAATTTCCTGTAAATTTTCAATCACTTCCAAAGGTGCACCTGATCTGATTGCATAATCGATCAATTCATCTTTTGTTGCAGGCCATGGTGCATCCTCAATTTTTGATGCTAATTCTAAAGTCCAATACATAGTTGACGGGTTAATAATTTCAATAAAATATTTTTTTAAATGCTGTGCAAAAATAAAAAAAAATTTGATATATACTACTGTTTCCAAAAAATCTCTGTATATCCTTGATTTACAGTTAGAAATCTTGACAAAACAAAGAAATAATCAGAAAGTCGGTTAATATATTGAAGTATTTTATCATCAATTTCGATGTCTGATTGTACTAATTTCATAATATTCCTCTCAGCCCGCCGTGTAATTGTTCGACAAACATGGCAAATTGCACCTGCTTTACTGCCTCCCGGTAAAACAAAATGCTTCAAAGTCGGCAACGTGGCATCCATCAAATCTATTTCTTTTTCTAACTCCAAAATATCCGACTCGTAGATTAATGACGCATCTTTTATTTTAGTTTTAGTCCTATCGGTTGCTAAATGCGAACCAACAGAGAAAAGCTTGTTTTGAATATTTTGAAGTGTGCCAATTGTATCACTTGAAAGCTCTTCTGTGGTTAACAGTCCTATAAACGAATTTAATTCGTCAATTGTACCATAGGCATCTAAGCGTACATCGTCTTTCGCAACCCGTGTACCACCTATTAAGCTGGTTTTACCCTTGTCTCCTGTTTTTGTGTATATCTTCATATGTTAATAATGTTGGGGCGTATCGTGATACGCCCTGTGACACCTCTTGTGACACGTATTGTGTAAGGACGTGTCGCGACACGTCCCTACCGCGACACGTCCCTACGTAATACGTACCTTATAATTTTTGCCTGTAAAAACAGGATTAAAAAATACAATTCCCACATAAAATAAATCAATTGTACATGATACTTTCGGATGATTTTTAATGTACTTCCATGCTTTCAACATTCCATCCGACCAATAAATATCATCTATAACAATAATAGAATTATCTCCTATATATCTCAGACAAGTTTCAAAATAATTTATTAACGGCTCGTAACTATGATTTGCATCAATAAAAATTAAATCTTGCCGACCGATATCATTTAGAATTAAATCAAGCTTCTCATCAATATTACAATTAAACAACCGAATTTGAGTTAATCCAAGTTTCTGAAAATTTTTCTTGGCAATTTTAGATATTTCGGGACATCCTTCTAATGTCGTACAGTTAATTTTCGAATTTGATGACGCCAGATACATTGTTGTTACACCCAAAGAAGTGCCTAATTCTAATATATTGACAAAGCCAAAATATTGTACAATTCTGAAAAGCAACTGTGCTTGTTTTGCGTTTTTTAATGATTTTCTTGCTATTTGATTTACTTGTTCATTTCTATCTTTCCCTGTTCCAAAATCAGTCACACTAATCACATCTTTGTTGGATAGTAATTGCATTCTGATTTTTTCTATATCTCTAAAAACATAATAAGGATATTTTTCAGTTAAAACATATCGTATAAAATGAAACATCGAAGGTGAATGTACCCCATATCCTTTAGTGTTACGTGCGCAAACACAATGGTTTAAATATCTAAAAGCAAATTTCAGAGAGTTCACTTTTCAATAGAATTTTTACCTTTTAGTATAGATTGAAACAATTGAGGTTTGCCTAACAAATCCAATGTAGTTGAGAGATCTAAATCATCTTTCAGAGAATATTCTATTACTCCCTTCTGATAATAATATCTTTTAATAATTTCAGCTTCTAAAATACCCAATATTTCAGTCTTATTCTTTTGTAATTCAACATTCATATCGGTTTTTAGCTTATCGCCTAAAGCAGTGAGTTCATTCTGCACTTCTGTATCTAAACCTTCAACTTTAATTAATTTACGTAAATCTTCAAAATGGTTTTGCGACAATGAAGTGTATTTCAAATCTTTACTAATAATATATGCTATAAAATCATCATACTCTTTATCAGTCAAGCTAAAATTTGTCGGGTCTGCTATAGTTTCATGTTTTGATGAATAAATAGTTGCATAATCGAAATACACATTTTGAGTATAGAGATAATATGCAATTGTAACTTTAGGATTATCCTGAGTAACAGTATCGGGAATAATACCTCCTCCGTCGCGAACAATGCGTCCATTGCGCGTTTTAAACTCATTAGTTAAGTTTTCCGGGATACGCTTCAAACTACCATCCTCATTTCTTTGTGCATAGTCGATTGCCTGAATACATCTACCACTGGGAATATAATATTTTGCAGTTGTAATTTTTACGTAACCACCATAACTTACCGGACGAATATTCTGAACCAATCCCTTTCCAAATGTTCTTTCACCAATAACCACTCCCCTATCTAAATCCTGCACAGATCCGGCAAGAATTTCAGAAGCGGAAGCAGAACTGCTATTAACAATAACAGCAATTCTCATATCAGGAAATATCGGATCTAATGTAGTTTTATAAGAATATTGATCCTCAGGTTTTTTGCCTTTTGTACTGACTATCTCAGTCCCTTTAGGTACGAAATAACCCATAATTTTTACAGCTTCGTCTATCAACCCGCCACCATTATTTCTTAAATCTAAAATTATCGATTCTATTTGATGTTTATTTACCATGTCCTGTATGGTACTTTTAACCTCCAAAGCAGCTTGTTCGGTAAAGTCATTCAAAAGAATATAACCCACTTTTTGTGCCGGAATAAATGAATAAGAAATTGGATGTATTTGAATTTTTTCTCTCAGAAACTTTTTGGTTATGGTTGATTTTTGTCCATACCGTTTAATTTTTAATTTAATTTCAGTATTTGGTGTCCCCTTTAGCTTTGCACTAACTTCCGACACAGAAAGCTTATCGGCTTTTACACCATCAATTTCCAACAAAACATCGCCTGCTTTTAGTCCGTGCTTTTGTGCGGGCATACCCTCATATGGCTCTGCTATACAAACCCCATCATTCGATTTAGTAATCAAAGCACCAATTCCACCATATTCACCACTTGTCATAAACGAGATATCATCAGTCTCTGATTCAGGTATATATACTGTATATGGGTCAAGACTTTCTAACATACTGTTAACTGCTGTCTTAACCATTTTATCATAGTTTAAAGTATCGACATAATACATATCGAGTTCTCGTAAAACTGAATTAAATATGCTTAAGCTCTGACTTGTTTGAAATGTTTTAGAACTCTGCTGAGAAAAAACATCTCCGAAATATATAGTAAATAGGAGGATAAAGAACAAATATTGTTTTCGCATTTTATTATTTTAAATTCGTTTTTTGTTGATATGAATTTACAAATTATCTTACAGTTTAACATTTGGAGGTAAGAAAGCTGAAATATCCTTACCATAAGAAATAAGATCTCTTGCTACTGTCGATGAAATATGTGCGTAATCCGACTCTGTAAATAATATTACAGTCTCGATACCGGAAAGAATTCTATTTGTGTCGCCTATGGTTCTTTCATATTCAAAATCGGATACAGTACGCAAACCCCTGAGAATAAATTGTGCATCTACAGACTTAGCAAAATCAATGGTAAGGCAATTATATGTAGTAACCTTCACACGTGGTTCGTTTATAAAAGCCTGTCTGATAATATCAAGACGCTTTTCTTCATCAAATAAAGTTTTTTTAAGTTGATTTACTCCAATTCCGATAATTATCTCATCAAATAAAGCCAAACCTCGTTCGACTATGCTATAATGACCGATAGTAAACGGATCAAAAGTCCCCGGAAAAATTGCTCTTTTCATTATTTTTTGCATGAAATTAATAATTCAGGATAATAAGTAACAGAAAATAATTCTTCGCATATTTTAAAATTCTCAATTGGTTATTTTTTGAATAGTTTCAAGACTTATTGAGATTCTTTTGAGCGTATTTTGCCTTTCTTATCAGTCATTTAGCCCGCTAAACTCCCTCAAAGAAAAACAAAATCCATCTCAAAATAATCCTCAAAAAACATACGAATAATTATTTTCTATTACTTATTTGAGCTGCAAAGATAAAAAATTTAATCAGGAGGCATAAAGTTATGCGTAATTTTTATACTTTTGACGTGTGAATTTTAATTATATTTTTATAATCCTTAAACAAATGCACTTATGAAACGAATTTTATTATTTTTTGCAGCATTATTAATCTTTTTTACTGCATCAGCACAGTTCAATCTTGGAATTAAAGCAGGATACAACTCTTCATTAACTTTAGGTAATTTAAACTCTGTTACTCAGGGCACTTATGGTCTTGAAAATGTAAAAGGTGAAATTTGGAATAATTTTCAGGCAGGAGCCTTTGCAAGAGTTTTCATCAAGAAACTTTACATACAGCCTGAGGTTTTATACTCGATACAGAAAAAGGAATACGACTTGCTTGGTGTTATTATAGACGGTACCGCTACAAACGTCAACACTTTTATGAATATCTCAACAGTTCAAGTTCCTTTATTTCTTGGTTATAAAATTTTAGATTTGAAGGTTGCTAATTTAAGAGCTTTTGTCGGACCAAAGTTCGTTTTGAATTCAGGTTCAAAATTAGAGTACAAAGACCTTACTGAAAGCCAAATCACAGCCTCCGATTTGTATGAAGACTTTAAAAAATCACAAGTTGATATTGAAGTCGGCGCAGGTGTGGATGTATTTATGTTTGCTTTGGATGCAAAATTAAATGTATTACAGGATGTTGTAGGAAAATTTCAATCTATAACCGATGTTAAGAATGTTCCAATGCCAACAAGCACATTGGTAATTTCTTTGTCGTGGAAGTTGTTTTAAGTTGATGTGGGCGTATGTTGGGGCGTATTGCATACGCCCGTACCATTAATACCCGTTACATTTTTTCATCGGGCGTATGCAATACGCCCTTACCATTGCAACGTTTCATTGCGGTACGGGCGACCTGCCGGTCACCCATGATTATAATATATTCAACCGCGATATTGCAACAATGGAAAATTCAATGGGCGATGAACCGAGCAATAAATCGGGCGACCAGCAGGTCGCCCCTACCATAATTGTTATTAATCATTTACATTAACTATGATATAATATGTCTAAAAATTATCCGGAACGTCGTTCAATCCGTCTGCGGGGATATGATTATTCGCAGGACGGATTGTATTTCATCACCATCTGCACCTATAACCGCGAACCGATTTTCGGACGTATTGCCAACGGCAAAATGCAATTAAACGATGCCGGAATAATTGCCCGCGACGCATGGTTGGATACCGCCCGCATCCGCCCGAATGTGGTTTTGGGTGATTTTGTCGTAATGCCCAATCATTTCCATGCCGTTTTTGCCATTGATAATACCGTTTCCCATTGTCGGGGCGTATTGCATACGCCCGTAACCACAACTACCAATATCCCATCATCACGTAAGGGCGTATTGCATACGCCCGTAACCACAACTACCAATATCCCATCATCACGTAAGGGCGTATTGCATACGCCCGATAAAATCTTCAATATATCATTGGACGATGATAATGCGGGGATACCAAATACTGGATTGGATAATGCGGGCGTATGCAATACTGGATTGGATAATACTGGCGTATGCAATACTGGATTGGATAATAATGGCGTATGCAATACGCCCCTACAATCGCCATCACAAACGGTGGGTGCAATTATCCGCGGTTTCAAATCGGTGGTGTCCAAACGTATCGGTTATTCTGTTTGGCAACGTAATTACTACGAACATATCATCCGCAACGAACATTCATTGCACCGTATTTCCCAATATATTGTTTCCAATCCCGACCGCTGGCAGGATGATTGTTTTTTCGATAAATAAATTGTCCAGCCGTTGGTTGGACTAATTCGGTATTTTTCTTTTAAACATAAATCTTCTTCGCAAACTAAAAACAACAGCAAGTATTGATACTAATATAATCGGCATAGCAACATTGATAATTTGAATTGTTACTCTTTTATCTTTATTGATTTGTTTACTCAACAAACGTGCTTTGTAGGTCTTACTTCTAAGTTGCATTAATTCTTCCTTACCTGCTAAATAGTGTACTGCATTAACAATAAACTGCTCATTGCCAAAGTTTGTGTTCATTACTCTATCATATCCAAGCGATAGAGTAGTACTGTCGCTCGCTATACCTGTAGTTTCGTTTCTAATAATACTCGAACTTGCAATAAACAATTGTTTTGTGTCTACACTTTGCTCTCTAAAAGGAAGTGAATTAATGATACCTTGCGGTATTATCCTGTTTGTGTAGTTTGAGTTGAAAACTCCATTAACCATAAGTGCAACAGGAATATGGCTCACGTTAAATGTACTGTCTTCTGCAATATCCGAGTTGTTTAAATTTATGATAGCAGGCACCAACTCTATTTTTGAATGTGATGAACTTGCCAATAATACTTCTGAAGATAAGTTTGAATTTAGGTTGGCAACACTAGAAATAGAAACAAACTCTGATTTTATCTCTCCTACATTTTTAGTAACAGCATGAATATCTGACGACAATAAGAAAGGAGCATAATGCCATGACTTAATATCGAATTGAGGTTTTTCTTTCGGTCTTGCAATATTGACGGGAATTGAAGCACATTGTAAATCTTGAATTAAAACAGGGTGAATTTTCACTCCATATCTGAAAAACATATCATTCAGATTGATATCAGCCTCTATTGCCGGACTATAACCTTCTGACGATAACTGCTTTGCATCTAATCTAACACCATCTATCAGCCAAATAACCCTACCGCCATACATTATATATTGATCGATTATATATTTCTCTATCTCACTGAAAGGCTTTTTGGGACCTGCAATAATTATAACATCGTAATCATTTAAAACTGATGCATCAACTTCAATTTCTCCTCTATCTACCTGATAATAATTACTTAAACTCTTCATTATCTGATAAGTTTCAGCTTCGGTTAATTCATCATGTCCTTCTAAAAGTGCAATTTTTTGTACATCCTTCTTTTGAAGTTTATTAAGAGCATTAGATATTTCATATTCAATATTTTCTATGGAGATATTGATGTTTTCTTCTCCTGAAAGACTACTGATGTTTTTCAAAACCGGAACAAGAACACTCTGATTATCAGCAGCAATTTCAATCCATGGGAATATTATTTTTCTAACAGAATTACCGTCTTTATCACGCATCAATATCTCGGTTGGCTTTAATCCTTTATCTATTAAATAGTTGAACTTCGCCATACGCTGTTCTTCTGTGTCGACATCATCAGAATTAAAATGCTTAACCGAAATTTTATATTTTGAGAAAGAAGATAAATCATCAATATAATCAATAATCGATTTGCGTAATTGATAAAATGATGTGTTAAAATCACCATTCAGATAGATAGTAATCTCGATAGGAGAATCAAAACTTTTGATTAAGTCCTTGGAAAAGTCAGATACACTATATCGATTATCTTCTGTTAAATCAATTCTATATGAATAAACAGTAAAAATTACTAAAAAAGCAATCGAGAGAACTATTGTAATAATGGTAGTTAATCTGTTACTAATCTTCATTTTACAGTTATTTGAAGCGTGTTGTTGTGAATAAAAGCATCTTAAAGCTGTTGTGCAAAGATAAATAAAAAATCAATTTATTTTTCTTATCTTTGTCAGTCATATTGGGAAAAATAAACGGCTTGCTTATTTATGGGTAAAATTATTTCATTAGCTAATCAAAAGGGAGGAGTGGGAAAAACTACTACAGCAATCAATTTGGCTGCATCCCTTGCTTCACTTGATAAAAAGGTTTTGCTTGTCGATGCAGATCCACAGGCAAATGCTTCGTCAGGATTAGGCATAGATATTCGTTCATTAGAATTTACAATTTACGAATGTTTGATTGAAGGAGTGCCGCCACAACAAGCAATACACGATACAGAGATAAAGAATCTCGAAGTTTTACCCTCTCATATAGATTTAGTAGGAGCTGAAATTGAAATGCTACATTTAGATAGTCGTGAACACGTTATGGAAGGCATATTAAAACCTTTAAAGACTGTGTACGATTATATTCTTATTGATTGTTCCCCATCATTAGGTTTAATTACCGTTAATGCGCTTACTGCTTCAGATTCAGTTATTATTCCTGTTCAATGTGAATATTTTGCTCTTGAAGGAATAAGCAAACTGTTGAATACTATTAAGATTATCAAAAGTAAACTAAATACAAGTTTAGAGATTGAAGGCTTTTTGTTGACTATGTACGACAATCGTTTACGTCTTGCTAATCAGGTATTAGCAGAGGTTAAAAAGCATTTTGAAAACATGGTATTTGAAACTGTAATCAGCAGGAACGTAAGACTAAGCGAAGCACCGAGTCACGGTATGCCGGTATTATTATATGATGCTGATTCTAAAGGAAATACAAACTACATGGATCTTGCAAAAGAGTTAATACAAAAAAATATTATTGTAAGATAATTTTCAATTAGAGATAATATTCTATGGCAAAAACTACTGGATTAGGAAAAGGACTTGGCGCACTGATAGATACGGATCATATCAACGCATCTGGCTCATCATCTATAAGCGAAGTCGATCTTAATTTGATTTCTACCAACACTAACCAGCCGCGTACATATTTCGATCAGGAAGCAATGGAAGAATTGGCAAGTTCCATCCGCGAATTAGGCGTTATATCTCCTGTTACTTTACGTAAAAACAATGACGGTACTTATCTGATAATTGCCGGAGAAAGAAGATATAGAGCCTCGAAAATGGTGGGATTGAAATCGATTCCGGCATATATTCGCACCGCTGCCGACGAACAAGTAATGGAGATGGCTTTGATTGAAAACATTCAACGTGAGGATTTGAATGCCATAGAAATAGCTTTGTCGTTTTATCGCCTGATGGAAGAATATAAACTAACACAGGAAAGACTTAGCGAAAGAGTTGGTAAAAAAAGAGCTACTATTGCTAATTATTTGAGATTGCTGAAATTACCGGCTGAAATTCAGATGGGAATTAAAGATAAGAAGATTGATATGGGACACGCAAGAGCTATTTTAGGACTTAGCGAACCAGTTGCACAACTTCAACTATATGAACTTATTCTGAAACACGACTATTCTGTTAGAAAAGTTGAGGATTTAGTGCGTTTATATAGCAATACCGGTGCTTTTGAAAAATCTGTGTCGGTTAAACCTAAAATTAATCTTGAAGAATACAATGAATTACAATCACGTTTACAAAAAGTATTAAATGCAAATGTGAAGTTTTCATCCGATGCAAAAGGTAAAGGTAAAATTCTAATACCATTCAAAAATGACGATGATTTGCTTCGTATAATGGAGTTATTCGACAATATTGACATAAATTAATTGTACTAAATTGTGTGGATACGACCAAAAATATGGATTATTGCACTGCTTGGATTATTTCCGATATGTGGTTTTAGTCATAATTTTTTGGAGAAACAATCACAAGACACAATACATTCATTGCAGAATTTAGAGTTTAAAACAATTATTGAAGATGATACGGCAACAGATGATATTGTAACTCAAAAGACAACTGATGAATATAAACCTAATCCAAATCGTGCTATCTGGTTGGGTGCAGTAATACCTGGTTATGGACAAATTCTAAATAGAAAATACTGGAAATTACCTATTGTTTACGGTGGTTTTTTAGGTTGTTTTTATGCAATAAATTGGAATTCACGACAGTTCATTACATATAAAAATGCTTATTTAGACATAACAGACAGTGATGATAATACCACAAGTTATTTGGATATCATTCCCCCGGGATATACTATTGAAAGTTATGGCGGAGTATCATCGTTTACTAATATGATAAAAACAGGAATGGACAAATCAAGATATAATAGAGATTTAAGTATCATTATTTCAGTTGCATATTATGGTTTGACATTAATAGATGCTTTTGTAGATGCGCATTTATACGATTTTGATATTTCTACGGATTTATCTTTAAAAATAAAACCAACCATAACACATGATAAATTTCTGACAAATCAAAATACAAACATGCAACTTACATATGGACTATGTTGCAGTTTTAAATTTTAATAAAGGATGTTTTTGAAAAAGATTTTATTTTTTGTTTTTGTAATACAATGTATTCATCTATCTGCTCAATCAGATTTATCTATCTTGAATGACAACAGAGAAATAATAATAATAAACGATTCCATTCTCGTACCTGATGAGGTAAGCTATGCTCTCGACCATATGCTTACAAATTGGTATGTAAGCAATGCAAAGACGCATCATTGTGACTCAACTCATTTTGATTATTATGTACCTGATTCTGTTGTAAGTAAAAGATTAAGGCTTATGCCTTGCGTAATGGAAATGCCTTTTAATAATAATGTGCGTTCCTTTATTGATTTATATACTATAAAAAGAAGAAATCAAGTGGGTTACTTGTTAAGTCTCGGTGATTATTATTTTAGATTGTTCGAGCAAGTTCTTGATAAAAACAAACTTCCTATCGAACTGCGATATCTGCCTGTAATAGAATCTGCTTTAAATCCAACAGCTATTTCGCGTGCAGGTGCATCCGGACTGTGGCAATTTATGTCTACTACCGGTAAAATGTACGGATTGGAAATCAATAGCTTAGTTGATGAAAGAATGGACCCTTACAAATCTACTCATGCTGCTGTAAAATACTTAAAAGACTTATATGATATTTATGGTGACTGGCATTTGGTGATTGCAGCATATAACTGTGGTCCGGGTAATGTAAATAAAGCAATCCGAAGAGCAGGCGGTAAACAAGACTATTGGGCGATATATCCTTTTCTGCCGACCGAAACACGAGGGTATGTTCCTATTTTCATTGCTGCCAATTATGCAATGAACTATGCAAATGCTCATAATATTTGTAAATCATCGATTGATTTTCCAAAAGCTGTTGATACGGTAATGATTAACCAACGTATTCATTTCGACCAGATTTCATATGTTTTAAACATCCCTAAAGAGCAAATAAAAATGATGAATCCTCAATACAGGAGGGAGATAATTCCGGGTGATATAAAACCTTATGCGGTGGTTCTACCAATGCAAATCACCGGCATGTTTATAGATAAAATGAGTGATATTGCAGCATACAAAGCTGATTCGCTGATTAACAATCGAAGATCTGAGATAAATATTGCATCACAGTCGGTTGCACAATCTAACTCTAAAATTATATATCATACAGTAAAAAGCGGGCAGACTTTGAGCAGTATAGCCGCCCGATATGGTGTATCAGTATCCCGCATCAGACAATGGAATAATATTCATGGTTCTATGATTCGTCCGGGACAAAAAATTAAAATTCACAAGACTTAAATTCTACTTATGGAAAAGCTTTATTATTCAATAGCAGAAGTCTCTAAACTATTAGAAATAAACGCTTCAAATCTGCGTTTCTGGGAAAAAGAATTTAAACAGCTTAAACCTAAGCGCAATGATAAAGGGACACGTTTCTATACTAAAGAAGATATTGATTTGGTTAAGCAAATCATGTATTTAGTGAACGAACAGAACCTTACACTGGAAGGTGCAAAAAATAAATTAGGTCAAAAAAAAGACAGCATAGCTAAACAACAAGAGTTAGTTGAACGTTTAAAAAGATTGAGAGTTGAACTGAAAGGAATTTCTAAAGCTCTCGAATAATTATACTAATCATTTAAACATCATAACATGAGTAAAAAAACAATTTTATTATTTACGGTACTATTATTAGTTTTGTCTGTAACAGCAGCTCCAAAACCTAAAAATGTAGTTTTTCTTATAGGTGACGGAATGGGAATTGCCCAAGTATATGCCGGAATGGTAGCTAATGGTAACACTCTAACATTAGAACAATTTAAACATGTAGGTTTTTCAAAGACCTATAGTTATGACAATTTTACTACCGACTCTGCTGCCGGTGGAACAGCTTTATCATCAGGCATAAAGACCAGAAACGGAATGATAGGTATGAATCCTGATTCTACAAAAGTTGAGACTATATTGGAGCAAGCTGACAGAAACGGATTAGCTACAGGAATAGTAGTCTCCTGTGCTGTAACACATGCTACACCTGCATCTTATATTGCACATCAAATTAACAGAGGCATGGAAGAAGAAATTGCTGCCGATTTTTTGAAAACCGATGTTGATGTATTTATCGGAGGAGGAAGAAAGTATTTTGAAAAACGTAAGGATGGTCGCAATCTTATAGATGAATTAAAAGCAAAAGATTATCAAATTGCAAACAATATGGATGAAGTCAAGAAAGTAAAATCAGGTAAATTAGCTGGTTTGGTTACTGATGGACATCCCGCTGCAATGCCTGATAGAGGTGATATGCTTCCTGATGCAACTTCTACTGCATTGAATATCCTAAAATCGAATAAGAAAGGCTTTTTCTTAATGATTGAAGGCTCTCAAATCGACTGGGGTAACCATTCAAATGACGTTGAGTTTTCTAACAGAGAAATGATTGACTTTGATAAAACGATTAGTAAAGTTTTAGAATTTGCAAAAAAAGACGGTAAGACTTTAATAATCATTACTGCTGATCATGAAACCGGCGGATTAACCATGCCGAGTGGAAGTCTTGAGAAAGGCGAAGTTAAAGCAAAATATACCACAGGAGGACATTCAGGAATTGTTGTTCCCGTTTTTGCCTTCGGACCTGGTGCTGAAGAGTTTACAGGTTTCATGGAAAACTCATCATTTAAAGAAAAAATTGCTAAATTATTGAAGTTGAAGTAACAAACTCCATTAATTGATGTAGGTTAGGTAGGAGAGATGTAAACTTAAATATATCGTCTGGACTATGATTCATATGATTTAGTTGATTCATATGATTTAGTTGATTAACAATGATAAGTTAATGTTAAGAAGTATGAGCCGCATAGCAGCGTATCATTAAACATTGGCATATTAACATATTAGCACATTGGCATATTGGCACATTGGCATATTGGCATATTCTCACATTGGCACATTCTCACATTAACAGGCACATTAAACACATGATACAGAGTTTTTTACATGACATAAACATCTCTCCTAATCGCATTCAAACTGATTACATGCGTAGATTGGCATGGGGTACGGATGCGGGATTTTATCGTCTGATACCTCAGGTGATTATTCATACTGAAAATGAAGATGAAATAATTGCTATTGTCAAAGCTGCACAAAAACATAGAGTGCCCCTAACTTTTAGGGCTGCCGGTACAAGTCTATCCGGACAAGCAATCAGTGATTCAGTATTAGTAATTGCCGGAAAAAATTGGGAGAAATATACGATTGGAGAAAATGCTGAATCTATTCGACTGCAACCCGGAATAATCGGACAAAGGGTCAATCAGATACTAAAACCATTCGGTAAGAGATTTCCGCCCGACCCTGCTTCTGTGAAATCAGCAATGGTTGGAGGAATAGTGCAGAATAACGCTGCCGGCATGAGTTGCGGTGTGCATGAAAATAGTTACAGGATGATTATTTCTGCACGTCTGATATTAGCTGATGGTACTTTATTAGATACAGGTGACGAAGAAAGCAAACAAGCATTTCGTAAATCACATGCGCAATTTATCAATTGCATAGAGGAATTAAGAGACAGAATACGTTCTGACAAATCACTTGTTGAACGCATAAAACGAAAATATTCCATCAAAAATGTAACGGGACTGAACATTCTTCCTTTGGTTGAGTGGGACGATCCTTTTGATATTATTACGCGCCTTATAGTTGGTTCAGAGGGTACACTTGCATTTCTTTCAGAAGTGGATATGAAAACCACTATCGATATGGAATTTAAAGCTAATGCAATGCTTTTCTTCGAAGATGCGCGAACAGCTAACGAACTTGTCATCGCATTACAGAAATCACCAGTAAGAGCAGTTGAGTTTTTCGACAGGAAAGCATTGAAATCGGTTGAGGACGACTCTCCTTCCCTACCTCTGAAAGACCTTCCTGAAAAAGCATCAGGAATGTTGATTAAAATTGAAGCAAATAACGAGCATGAGTTAGCCGAATTTACATCAAAAGTCAACACTATAATTTCTCAGTTTAAGACTCTATATCCGGTTCAATTTACTACAGACGAATCTGTTTCTAATGCATATTGGACTATGCGTTCGGGTATTTTCCCTAAAGTTGGAGGTACACGACCAATAGGCACTACCTGTTTGATTGAAGATGTAGCGTTTCCAATCAATAAATTTGCTGATGCCATTGAGGATTTGCGTGGTATTCTTGATAGAAACGGCTATAATGAAGCGGTAATTTACGGTCATGCTTTAGATGGCAACTATCATTTTATTCTTAATCAATCGTTCGACAATGGAGAAGCAGTTGCACAATACGAGAAGATGATGAATGAAGTAGTTGATTTAGTGGTTGATAAATACGATGGTTCATTGAAAGCAGAACATGGAACAGGAAGAAACATGGCACCTTTTGTAAGTCGTGAATGGGGCGATGTGGTTTTTGAAATAATGAAAGATATTAAACAATTATTCGATCCTGAAAATATCTTCAATCCCGGTGTTATCTTCAATGATGATCCTAAGTGCTATTTAAAAAACATCAAGCCACTGCCTGAAACTCATGAGATTATCGACAAATGTATTGAATGTGGCTTTTGCGAAGTAAATTGCTTGAGTTGGGGCTTTACACTTTCATCTCGACAGCGTATTATAGTACAGCGTGAAATAACTCGTCTGAAAAATACCGGAGAAAATCCTCAATTACTAAAAGAGCTTGAAGCTGCTTTTGTTTATGATGGTGAACAAACCTGTGCCGGTGACGGACTGTGTGCAACTTCATGTCCGGTAAATATTGACGTTGGAGATTACATACGATATTTAAGGTCGCAAAACAATAAACTACACCCTGTCAATCAACATATTGGCAAATGGACAGCCGAGCATTTCAGTGCTGTGAAGTTTTCATTAAAAACCGCTCTTGTCGGTGCAAATGCAGCTCGTGTGGTTATAGGCAATAAAAACGTAGATAAATTAGGCGAAACCATTCATAAACTTAGCGGTAAATCAATCCCATTATGGACATCAACTTTACCCAAGACAATGCCAAAGATTAAGTCTTTCACTCAGCCTAAATCAGATTTAAAAGTAGTCTATTTCCCAAGTTGCCTTAACCAGATTATGGGAGTCTCAGCCAATGATCCGGAGCAGGTGCCATTAGCAAGAAAAATGGTAACATTCTTGAATAAAGCAGGCTACGAAGTGATTTTTCCAGAAAAGATAAATAAACTTTGTTGCGGAACAATCTGGAAAAGTAAGGGTTTACCTGAAATAGCAGACTACAAATCCACAGAATTAGAAAAAGCACTTCTACAAGCAAGTGAAAATGGTAAATATCCTGTACTTTGCGATCAAAGTCCATGTTTACACCGCATGCGCCAAACCCTTAAAGGCATGGATTTATACGAACCGGTAGAATTTATCGACAAATTTCTTATCGACAAACTTATTTTCGAACAAACGGATGAACCTATAACCATACATACGACCTGTTCAAGTATTTTAATGGGACTCACCCCTACCCTTATCAAAATTGCTAAGCTGTGTAGCACCAACGTACTTGTGCCCGAAGAAGTAGGGTGCTGTGGTTTTGCCGGCGACAAGGGCTTTTTCGTCCCTGAACTAAATAAATATGCTTTACGCAAACTCCCCCAACAAGTCAAAAATTTCGGTGCTAAAGTAGGCTACAGCAACAGTCGCACCTGCGAAATCGGTCTAAACACCCATAGCGGAATACCTTATGTTTCAATTGTGTATTTGGTAGATAAATGCACAAAAGGGGTGGTATGATTGTAGATTTAATATTTATTGTTAAACTTTTGGCTGAAAATTACTAAAAACATTAATTACTTGTTTGGCTGAAGATTTCGTAAGCATCTGTATATCCAAACAAGCTCCCAACAACTTGCTTATTACAGTATCATGGATGTAACAGGGAAAATATCAACACAAGGCAGTTTTGTTGAAAATATAATTATCAATGCGTCCAACCTTTCATCAGGCATCTATTTTATCGTACTAAAACAAGGTGACAGCATCAGCACGCACAAATTTATCAAAAAGTAATAACTTACTCCCCTATTCACCAAAAACACCCTAAAATTGGTGAATACAATCACTGAATTTGTATTGATTTGGTGATGAAGTCATCTTGACTTTTTAAGTATGGAACTATTAACTATTGTAAAAATAGACAATGATAGTATTATCGGGAGATCCCTCACTTCGCTATCCGACCGACTACGACTGTAGAGGAGTTCCCTCACTGCTCGCTATCCTGCCGACTGCAACTGTAGAGGAGTTCCCTCATTCGCTGCGCTCTTTCGGGATGACACGCTCACTTGCGGGCGGGGGTATACCGCCACTCTAAGTGTTTCTGTAACATCATTCTTTTTGCAGTGGCGGCGCAGGAAGCCTTGCACCGGTCGTACGTTTTGACTGTTGCGCTTTACAATGCCGAACGACCGGTTACCTCCGTCCGCAAGCGAGCGTGTCATCCCGATGGAGCGACTTGGCGAAGCCAAAGGAGCGACTGAGGGAACTCCCAATCAGCCGCAGTGGGTTAGATAACGCGAAGTGAGGGAACTCCTCTACAATTGCAGTCGGTCGGACAGCGAGAAGCAAGGGGATTTCTCTACAGTCGCAATCGGTTGATGTGAAAAGTCAAGATGACTTCGATTAGAGCCAAACTTGATTGATGTATTTACTTACATATAATTTTCCGTTATAATTTCTTATATTTGCCTTTTGAAATTTTTCCACAAAATGAACCTGATAAAATAGAAAAATCAAAGAAAAATAATATCAAATAAACCTAATTGAAAAATGAAATGGATGAATTAAAACACGCAAATTCAAAGCAAAATCTATTTAACGATATAACTTCGTTAATAGAGAAAAGTAGAAATCATGTTATTCCGAAGATTTTTATTTAGATTTACTTTTCTATCATCGAAAACTAAAACGATTAGTAGCAATTGATTTGAATTTTAGACAAAATTCAATTTAAATAAACTACAAGACAATGATAGTTTGCTTATCTTTGCAAAAATTATAAGTATCATGATAACAACTCTAATGTTTTTTTTCTCAGCAATCAATATTGTTTTATCAGTTATTCTTTTAATATACAACTGGAGATTTAATAAAAACATCTTTTTTTTTGCTGCTTTCTTGGTTCTCATTAGTATGGAATCATTGATGGTAAGTATTTTCAGTTTTGGCGGCAATTCAGATGTCTACACTATATTAGTAATACTATCACCTCTCTTTTTCTTAAAAGCACCTATGATCTATTTCTTTGCGAGAGGTATGGTTGACGATAAATTCTATTTTAGAACAAGAGATTATTTGCATTTTATACCATTCTTCTTTCATTTACTTGCTAATCTTCCTTTTCTTTTTTATTCTTATGAAGTACAACACTCTATTGCTGCTGCTTTCATTCAAAATCACGAATTATTCAGAGAAGCCAGACTGTCATTCTATCCTATTGGATGGAATAATACTGCCAGAACTCTTCAGATGCTTATATATCTGATCCTTTCATTTCTTGTGTTAAAACGTACAAAATTCAAGATAGTAAGGATGAAAGGACAGTTGAAATTTCAATATATCTACACAAAAAATAAATTGACTTTTATACTTTTTATCATTCTTGCAATCAGTGTCTTATCTGTTGCACTCGACTTTTTATTCATCTCAAATGTAAATAATATTCATGTGCAAAATACTATGAACATTATTATTCACTTGATGATGTATGCATATTGTATAATACCTGTATATATCATCATGAATCCTAAATTTCTATATGGCTTACCGCATTTGGAGACTCATTATTTGTCGTCATTATCTCAAAAAGCAGCAAGTCAAGATGAAATAAACAGTGAGAATATTGAACAATCCAATACAAACAATGATATAGATTATTATTTAAATCTGGCAAATAAGATAATGCAATACATTGACAATGAACGACCTTACTTAAGCCCTAAGTTTAGCATCAATGATATTCATTCTCATTTTAATGTTTCGCCTCAATATATTTTCTATTGTTTGCACGAAGTTTTACACATAAGTCTTGATGAATTAAAGAATGAAAAGCGTATTAGTTATGCTAAAAACATCTTAAGAGCAGAAGGTGTAGATACAAATATCGAATTATTGAGCAAAAGAGCCGGCTTTAATTCTAAGTCGACTTTCTTACAAGCCTTTAAAAAAGACACCGGCTTAACTCCTCATCAATGGGTAAAAAATAATAACTTAGATGGAGGAGGACGCTAAATACAAGATAAAATTCACTGTACCACTATCATCTTACTTACTTTGACATTCTGTTGCAAATCTAACACACTAAGCGTATAGTTTCCGGCACTCCATGCACTGATATCAATATTAAATTGCTGTTGGTTGATTGTTTGAGTAAATACTACCTGTCCAAGTATATTGGTGATTTTTACGCTATAACTTGACATTACAATATAATTTCCGTTATCAATAACAAGATGGTTATATGCAGGATTAGGATACACTTTTAAGGTATTTGAAGGCATACTCGCAACACCTGTTGTTATAGGTATTACTAATGTATCTGTAACTGTTATATATGTAT
>Ga0207420_1000816_pt1 | contig 23621 bp, 26 predicted proteins | sample ThiBio_inoc_biof_FD_183941 | JGI IMG/M metagenome (GOLD analysis project Ga0207420, IMG submission 183941) | Wastewater bioreactor microbial communities from Cape Town, South Africa - Thiocy_inoc_biof (SPAdes) | ecosystem: Engineered > Bioremediation > Thiocyanate > Unclassified | place: South...
CATGAATCCTTAGGTGATATATCACCTAAGGCCTATTTAGAAAAGATGAGATTAAAAGAAACTATTAAAGAAGCAATTTAAACCAAAAAGTCTAAAAGGGTGCTGTACTAAAACGGGGATTTCGACATGACCAGCGAAAATTTTGCTGACTTTATCAAGAAAAACAATATAAGCGAATTTTACATTGCAGGAGCAGACGCCATTGCCTGTGTGAAATCAACCGTTTACAATATGTGCAAGAATAACTATAAAGTGACAGTAATATCAGATTGCATTACTAGTTATGATAAAAGGAAAATTGACGAGATGCTCAATTATTACGAAAAGAATGGCAGTAAAATAATTAATTTGAAAGACTCTAAACCTTTAATAATAATCTAATAATATCATCAATGAATAACGAAAAATGGAATGAAATATGTTTTCTGCTCGCTGAAAATATTCGGAGTGACATAAGTGAAAGTGATTTTGAAAGAAATGTAATACAAGCATTGAGAGTTTTAGATTGGAAAGAGTATACAGGAGATATTCAAATCCGTCCATCATTTCAATTTGGAGCTTCAAACAGATTAAAACCAGATTTTGTTATTAATTCATCCGAAAAAAGAAACCTATTCGTAATTGAAATTAAACAGCCGAGCCTTCCATTAAATACCAATTTTCAACAACAGCTGTTTTCATATATGCGTCAATTAAGACTTGAATATGGAATCTTGATTGGACAAGTTATTCAAGTGTTCTATGACGGGGATTTGGCAAATCACGATGACCCCGTCATGCTAGAAACAATTGAATTTGAGAATGACAATCCAAAAGGAATTAAATTCGTCGAGTTATTTAACAAAGGTAACTTCAGTATTGAAGCGCTAAGATCATTTACAATAAACTCTCTTAAAAACATTAATCGCCAAGCTGACAAAAAATTATTATCTCAAAAGATTTTATCTCCTGACTACGAAAGAGAAGTTATCAAATTAATTAAGCAAGACTTTTTAAATTTATATGACAGCGAACTAATTGACAGCGTATTAAATGAAATTTCAATAAATATTTCAATTCAAAATCAGGAAATTATTGAACAATCCTCTGTACGAACAAAATCATTAGAAAAATCCGTAATTAAAAGTTCTAGGGATAAAACAAAATACACAATTAATGGGGCTTCTGAAAAACTTGGGAAAAACAGGTTTGTATTAGAGTTAATTCGAATGTACGTGAGAAATAACCCATCAGATTTTACTAAACTAAAAAATATTTTTAGAGACGATTTACAAGGTTCAACCGGAGTAGTAAACTCACTAGATTTTGTAGAGATGAAATATGCAAATAAATCAGATAAAAGGCATTTTATTGGAGATGATGAAATTTTAATGAGTGCAGATAATGTGAAATTTGTTGTCTCAACACAGTGGGGAAAAGACAATATTGACAACATTGTACACTTGGGCAGAAAATTAGGCTTTAAAATTGATGAAATGGAATAAATGTAACCATCCAAAAGTCTGTGCAAAAACCAATTTTTAAGCAAAGATTCTGCTGATTTTCTAAGCATTTTGTTAGTTGATTGGCTCAATTTCAGCAAATTGCTGATTCTAAAATTTTGTATTGTGAAATAATGTAGTTAATTTTATATAATGAAATTCTACCTAGGCGTAACTGACTTTGAATGGTACAATTTCCTTTCGCAGAGGGAAAATGAGGATATCAACTTCTGGCAGCCTGGAGGTAATACAAACTTCAGGGCAATTAATCCAGGAGCACCATTTTTGTTTAAATTAAAAAGTCCATATAATGCCATAGCCGGCATCGGCTTTTTCTCTTCTCATGCAATTTTACCTTTAGATGTCGCATGGAGCATATTTGAAGGGAGAAACGGAGTAGAATCATTTTTCAAATTCAAACAGAAGATAATTAATTACAGAAGCAGTGATAATCCATACAGTAAAAATCCCAATATTGGGTGTGTTGTGCTTACTGATCCCATTTTCTTTGATAAGTCCGACTGGATTGACGTGCCTGCAAGCTGGAACAGGAGTATTGTACAAGGAAAAACTTATGATACATACAACTTAGAAGGGAGAGAACTATGGACTATAGTTGAAGTACTTTTGAATAAATACCGCCTTTTTGAAAGACCTGAATCCGTAAAAAGCCAGCTTGTACTTGCAGAGCCCGAAGCAGAATACACAAAAAAGTATCTTACTAAAGTCAGACTCGGACAGGGAGCATTCAGAGTACAACTTACCGATGCATACTTAAGAAGATGCTCCATAACCGGTGAGAAAACCCTACCAGTTCTGGAAGCAGCTCACATAAAACCATTTTCCGAATCTGGCCCCAACCATATTTCTAATGGGTTATTACTCAGAGCTGACCTCCACAAACTATACGACTCAGGATATATAACACTTACAAAGGATTATAAAGTTGAGATAAGCCGTAAAATCAAAGAGGAATTTGAAAACGGAAAAGAGTATTACAAACTGCATGGAAGCGGATTACTAGTACTACCAAAAGATCTATCAAACAGGCCTGATGTGAAATATATTGAGTGGCACAATATTAATATTTACAACGGATAGATTCAACAATTATTATTAGTGTATGGCAACGCTACCACACGACAATAATATCGATACCAGAATATTGGCACAGATTTTCAACAATACTGTTGCTACATACAAATTCTATTGGTTTGTCTCAATACTTGATCTTGTTGTTAAAGATGGTAAAAGAAAAATATCATTTTGGGAAATAATTATTGGTATAATTGCCGAGGCATGGTATCCGATACACTACTTCAGAATATCATTTGGCAAGTCAGACTCTCTTTATGATCAAATCATCAAAATCCAAGCTCTTCTGGACATACCAATAGATGTTGACAAAGAGGTTCTAAAAAGGAAAATTATTGCTAATATTGAGAACACAGAAGTAAAGAGTCTGCTGAGAGTATTTGCACTTAATGTCCCTTACCGCTTTCTCTCTCCCTGGATAAATTACACAATCGACAACGAGGTGGTGGAGAGGTCAAAAAGATTTGAAAATAACTGTTTATACGCAATTAACGGAGAGTCTGTTGAGATTAATCCTATCTGGATAAGTTACCTTAATGAACATTACCTTATAATGCGGGATTTTACTTTTTGGAACCTTACCCTATTCCTTCAGAAGAGAAATCCGAATGTGCCCGACCTTTCATCAAAACTAATAAAGCCTATTCAAAGAAATTCACTAATCAAACAGCGCAATTTCTGGGATCAGTATATTGATATCAAAGGAACAATTGAATGTATTTACACTGCTAAAAGGCTTATAAAAAGAGAATACGACCTAGACCATTTTGTGCCCTGGAGCTTCGTCTCACACAATTTGCTTTGGAACCTTCTACCTGCCGATGGGGGAATCAATTCTTCCAAAAGTAACAATATTCCTGAGCTGAGCTTATATCTAAAGCCTTTTGCAAGAATACACAAAAGTGCAATTGAAACAATTTACAATGTTAATCCTAGTAACAAACTTCTTGAGGATTACCTTACTCTTTACTATTCAATCCCCGATTTTGTCCATCTATCCGATGAGGAGTTCTACGATATATTTAAAAACACCATCTCACCATTAGTCCAGATAGCAGAAAATATGGGATTCAAATACTGGCGGTGTAAAACATAAGAGATGAATACTACAGAAAAAGGTCCAAAATGCATCTTTTGTAATATTAAGAAGAGAGACAAGATTATTTGCGAGTCAGAACATGTCATAGCTTTTCTTGACTTATACCCAGTTACTCCCGGACACACTCTCATTATCCCAAAGGAGCATGTCATAAACTACTTTGACATATCCCCTGCGATTCAAAATGAGATATGGAATTTAGTAAACCGATGTAAGGAAATTCTTGATAACACCTACCACCCCAATGGATACAATATCGGTATAAACATTAACAAATCTGCCGGACAAACCATACTCCACACCCACATTCACTTAATACCCCGTTACACAGGCGACACCCAAGACCCAAAAGGAGGAGTAAGAGGAGTGATAGCTGAAAAGCAGAAGTATTAAATTACCTCTGAAAACCTATCGGGATTAAATTAATGAAACCACACTATACAATAGCAGGTAAGAAGTTAAAAAGGGGAACCGAAATAATTGTAAGCATCCATTATTAAAATAGTTCTTTAGGATTAATCTTCAAAAACTCATCATAAGGAATTCCTCCTGTTCCAACAAGTAGCACTTTTTTAGGGTTAAACCTTTCTGCAAATACTCTCATACCAGCGCTCTCTGCTCTCATTCCACTTTTCACTTCAAGTCCTATTACCTCATCTCCTTTTTCCAGTATAAAATCAACTTCGTAGTTACCATCTCGCCAGTAGTAAAGATTAAATCTTTCGGAAATAGTGTAATTAATCAAATGTGCACCCACAGAAGATTCAATAAGTCGTCCCCATAATTCAGGATTTATTATCGCTTTTTCGTAAGTATCATTGCTCTGAGAAGTTATCAGGGCGTTGTTATATACCTGAAGCTTCGGACTGGAACCACGTTTACGAATGATATCTCCGGCATATTTTTCTAAACCTCCCAGTAATCCGCAATCAGAAAGCAGTTTCAAGTAATTGGCCAGAGTTGTTGTGTTTCCTGCATCTTGAAGTTGTCCAATGATTTTTGTATATGAAAGAATCTGTCCGGAATATAGACAACCCAGTTCAAACAATCGTTTCAACAAGGCAGGTTTATCAACTCTGGTGAGCATCAGTATATCTTTGGAGATACTCGTTTCAATGAGAGAATCCTTTATATAATTTTTCCAACGTTCGTCATCGTTAATCAGAGTTGCTGATCCCGGATAACCTCCAAAGTAAACATACTGCTGGATATTCCACCCAAATGCTTCTTGCATTTCTGTATAAGACCAATGTCCCAAGTATAGGGTTTCAAAGCGACCAGCTAAGGATTCGGTCAACCCCTTTTGAATTAAAAGACGTGACGAACCAAGCAGAATAACTTTTATATTGATGTTCTCACGTGTATCTTTATCCCACTGTTGTTTTACAATTTCACTCCAATTATCAATCTTCTGAATTTCATCTATCACTATCAAAAATTCAGATGCTCCCGATGCTTTTAAACGCAACCTGGCTGATTCCCACACCTGCATTAACCAGACCGAGTTCGTTGCTGAAATTGCATCTGCTGATTCATATATGTTAGGAATAGACAGCTGCGACAAGAGCTGTGCTATCATTGTAGTTTTACCCACCTGTCGAGGCCCCAGAATGACCTGAATAAACTTTCTCGGCTCTTCTATTCTTGGCTTAATCAGCTTTAAATAAGGACGTTCAAACATAAATTAATATTTACTCAATATGACTAGCAAATTTACTCAGTATTATTGATTTTGCAAATATTTCCTTAAATAGTGACCAAAGATTGAAAGCTATCCCCGGCTAGCCCTTCTAAAAAAAAGCCTTATCATAATACCTAACAAAATTAAGGTTAACATCTGTCCAAAAAGCGCTTCTTTATACAATCCTTCGTATTCCTGGCTATTGTTGACATATACCCGCTCAGGGAAATATGTTCTCTCTTTATTAGCTGATGGCACATAATGCACATAAAATATTGTTGATTTCAACTCTTCAGCAGATGGAATGGGGTTTTTAATTGTATACTCCGTTGTAATTTTGTGCTCCCGGGTGTCCATACTGCCATCCCTCATATATACCAGATAGTAAAATATATTTGCAAGCCCGTCCCGGATTGGTTTTATATCCACTGAATCAACAATAGCTTTTGATGCTGTACTTGCTTTTTTGTAACTATTGTCTCGCCAGAATGAAACTACTCCAAGAATACCAAAAAGAAAACCTATTATTATCAGAATTACTCCTATTTTCCTCATATCATATTTTGTTAAAATGAATAATTATCTATGGTTGTCTTATGGATTTTAAATATCGGTATTTTTCTACCCCTCCTCTCATCTATCCTGTATCCCGATTGCTTTATTATAATGCTATGGTCATTGTTATCATAAGAAAAAACTGATGAAAACTCATAATAACCATTCTGATTTTTGCCCCGGTTACCCCTGTTATTCTCTGCCGATATCATGCTGAGTTTGAGTTCACCATCCAGGTAAAATCTTGTGATAACAGAAGTTGTACCCATCCCTTCATAAATATCATCCACTTTCAGCAGTTCATAACCATCTCCCAGGTTAACCATTGACAAATCATATGATTTCTCACCAAATGAGCCATGAATTGCAAAGCTTCGCTTAAACTTATAAATATAAATGCTATCATTTTCAATGGTGTACGAAACATATCCTAAGTTTACGCCACAAACATGACAATTGTTAGAGTTGACAAAATCACCATCTTCGCTAATTATCATAGGGGCAGTCCTGAATACTGTATAATACATTGTATCACTACCTCTTTGCACAATAAAAGTTGTATCAACAAATGAGTATAAAGTACCCTTCTCACCAAGAAGTCCGTTAAACTCATGCATATCTCCCGGTGTGCCGTTCCATTTTACCGCGTTATAACTTGACAAGTACTCCCCTGAAAGCATCTTTTGAAGCAGCTCTTCAGGTGAATAAGATTTGGGATAGCCCTCTGGAGAAGAGTAGAGCGTTAAGGAGAGTAGTGTTAAGCTTAAAAGACAAAATGTCTTGATTAATCTTATTATATTCATGTTCGGCTTTTTCTTATTGCGTTATATATACCTGCTCCTGTGGCAAGTATTCCAAGAATAATGCTGCCTCTGAATCCTAATGCACCGGCTACTGAGATCAGAATCTTCTGATTAGCTGCATTTGTACTTGCAAGACTAATTGGGATGCCTTGATCAATGTCATAAGCATATGCAACCAGAAGTGCAGAAAAAATGGCGATTGCTATTGCAAAAAGCCATCTGTTTATCTTTGATACTCTCCTTTGTACCATTTCCCGGTAATTGTTCTGCCATCCGGCAGGGTTGCTCTTCCGTTACCATGTGGTAGACCATTAACATAATCACCCTCAAATATTGTCCCGTTCTTATGTATCTCTTTTCCCTTACCTTCCCTTTGATGGTTTACAAAACCGCCGATATATCGGTCTCCGTTTGCACCTTTATAATCACCTTTGCCATGTATTTTACCATTCCTGAAATCTCCCTCATAGAAGTCACCATTGAAAAATTTAAACTGACCCTTCCCGTGCGGGATTTTATTGTTTGAAATGATAATATATGTACCTGTGTATTTGCCCCCATCTGAAAAAGGAATTTCAACTACTTCATTATATATCTTGCTGATAAATTTATTATTTTCCCAATATCCATCTTCCACCTTTCCATTGGCATAGGTCATTTTTCCATTCCCGAAAATTTGATCATTTTCAAAATCCCCTTTATAAACATCACCGTTATTAAATGTATATTCTCCTTTCACGAATTTGTTTTGAATAAACCGTCCGTTGTAGGTGTCGCCAGTTGTAAAGCGTAGTATTCCATATCCGCTACAAATATTATTTTCAAAATCTCCTTCATATATTGAGCCGTCTCCATAAGTCAGTTTCCCTTTGCCATTCTGGGCACCAGCTTTCCAGTTTCCTTCATATCGGTATCCATTTGTTTTTGTTAATGTACCCTCTCCATTACATTCACCTTCATTCCACCCCCCCTCGTAAACATCTCCATTAGCATATACCATTTTTCCACCCATTCCTTGTGGCTTGCCCATAAAAATATACCCTTCGTATGTGCTTCCATCAATATAGGTTATTTTTCCACGACCGTTAGGCAATGGAATATAAACAGGCCTAAAGAGCATTTCCCCGGAATAGGATTTGAAATTCTTATAATCGCTATACGAATTATTAAATGTATAATTTTCAACTATTTTACTGTAAGTATCAAAGAGTTTCCCATTCATGTCAAGAAATTTCCATGTATCATTGTTAATTTTTACTTGTACATATTCATTTTTATCGAAGTAACTAACAGCCACATATTTAAAAGGAACTATTTCATTTCCCGATTTATCAATAATTCCCCAAAGGTTGTTGAGTTTAGCTCCGGACATCCCATTGTAGAAATACTTGACCTCTTCGAATTGAAGTGGGATAATTTGGGCACCGGATTTATCAATAAATCCCCATTTTCCCGTCAACTTTACCGCCGCAAGCCCTTCTTTAAATTTGCCGACATCCTCATATTTCAGAGGAATAATCTCTTTTCCGGTTTTATCTATAAATCCCCATTTACCTTTTAGATTCACGCCTAATAGATCTTCTGAAAATAATTTTGCCCCATCATATTTTATGGGTATGATTTCTTTTCCTGTTTTGTCTATGTAGCCATATTTTTTTTTGTACCAAACCTTTGCTCTCCCGTCTTCAAAAACATCTGCGAACTCGTATTTTGGTTTAATAACCATTTTCCCTGTTTCATCTTCATAGCCCCATATTTTTATTTTAGTTGATTTTTTCAATATAAAGGCTGGTTGTAGATCCTGGGCATGTAAAACCGCTACACAAAACAAAAAAGAGGAGATTGCTACTATTATTTTAGATATCGTGTTCATAATTTCTAAGGTTTAAGGGTTTTATTTTTATATTTAACAAGTTGATTAAAAAATTGTTTAAGGGCTTTGAACTACTTCCGTGGTGGAAATTTAGTTTGGAATCAAATAAATTATCCCTATCTTTATAATTGTGTATGCAAGCACACTAACTCCATCTTTATAGGCTTAATTATGCATATTAACACAATTATAAACTCATCCCCTGACTCAATTCTCAAAGGAATTGCAGCGAGAGTTAAAGAGAGGCGGCTGGAGCTAAATCTCACCCAAAAGGCATTTGCAAAAAGAGTCGGAGTGGGTTATGATGCATATCGGAATTTTGAAAACAGCGGTGAAATAACTCTCAAAAATCTGGTATTATGTGCCATTGCTCTTGACGATACAGAGTCATTCGCTGCCCTTTTCACAAAAAAATCGTATCAGACTCTTGACGAAATCATCAATGAATATGAGGTAAAAAAGAGAAAGCGGGGTTCACGAAATGAATGAAATTAAGGTCATAGATGTATTTATGAATAAAGTAAAGGTGGGGCGGATTGCTCAGACTGCTGACTCACTTTGCGCTTTTGAATACGACCCCCTTTATTTGCAGACCGGCAAGTCAATCTCCCCCTTTGGCCTTCCGCTCAAAAAAGAGGTATTTATTGCAAAACGAACCCCTTTTAACGGAGGATTTGGCGTATTTGACGACAGCCTTCCGGACGGATGGGGAGCCCTCATACTAGACAGGTATCTGAAAAGCAAAGGGATTAATCCCGACAAACTCTCGGTTCTCCAAAGGCTCACATTGGTGGGCAGCTCGGGCCGGGGTGCGCTTGAATATAGGCCGGATAACAGCATCGGTCTGGAAGAAGAGGAAATTAACCTTAACAGACTGGCCGATGATACTCTGAAGATGCTGACATCTGACTATGAAGGAGGCTCACTTGACACTTTATACAGATACGGAGGCTCTTCCGGTGGTGCAAGGCCAAAGGTATTTGTGAAAATTGACGGCAAAGAGTGGCTTGTAAAATTCAGAACAGCATCTGACCCTGAGGATATTGGAGAAATTGAATACAATTACTCTTTACTTGCCAAAAGGTGCGGTATCAGAATGCCGGAAACCCGATTGTTTGAGGGTAAATATTTTGGAACGGAAAGATTTGACAGAACTCCCCGGGGGAAGATCCACACAGTTAGTGCCGCCGGATTGCTGAATGCCGACTACAGAATCCCAAGTCTTGACTATAGTGACCTTCTGCAGTTATGTCACATTCTCACAAAGAATATGGAGGAGGTCTATTCACTATTCAGGCAGATGGTCTTTAATGTTGCAATTAAGAACAGAGACGACCACGCCAAAAACTTCTCATTCCAGCTTATTGACGGAGAGTGGAGGCTCTCCCCTGCCTACGACCTGCTCCCAGGCAACGGATTCAACGGTTTCCACACAACAACTGTAAACAATAATGGAGATCCGTCAAAAGATGATATAATAGCCGTGGGCATAAAATCCGGACTTAACAGACAAAGGATGAATGAAATTATTGAAGAGCTTAACAGGGAAATAAAAAAATAATTTCAAATTCAACTTCAGAGAGCATTCAATATAACCGCTTCATGGAAGAGTATGAATACTACATGACAGACCCGGACGATGGCGAATTATGTCTTGATCAATTTTACAAATACGGACCTCTAACAGATCAATACTGGAGCTTTACAACAAGAATTTTAGTTTGCAATATTGAGCCATTTGATCAGCGAGAAGACCTTATTGAGGTCAATATTGATTTATTCAAGAATCACTGGATGAACCGAATCTCTGGTTATAAAGCACAAACACCAAGAAATACTGCAAAATTCATTGCCGGATTATTAATGGCTTTAAAAAATCCAAAAGTTGAAAATATTGATTTCAGGAAATTTGACGATAATGAATTAATCCAATCTCTCGAAAAAATTGCATATCTGAACTTTAGAGTGAATTCCGGCAAAAACATTTCAGCACATAAAAACGACAGAGTCGCCGAACAAATCAAAGTAACAGGACCATATATTATAAAACAGATAAAGATATTTAATCCCCAAATTATAATTATTGCCGGACAAAACAATTGCAACATCTTCAATTCGCTTTACCCCGATTGCAAATTACAATTCAGAGAGACCAAGAAGTGGGATAATAAAATTGTTTGTTCAATTGAGCACTTTTCCAGAGTTGACTATAAAAATTTGAATAAAAAGATTGCTGAAATAATCTTACTTTTTTATAAAGGAGCAGTCTACAAGTATTGAAAAATAATTTTCCCGGTTAACAACGTTAAAGAGCACTGTCCAACCTTTATGATAAGATCTCTTACTGATAGGTTGAACCCTTCAATCGCAAGTTTATTCATATATTTGAATTTAGATTAAAGAATTGAAGGATAATGGACAGTCTAAATATGCAAGGCTTATTTGCAATAATTGCCAATTTTATCTCGTTTTTAATGTCTTTTTTCCTATTAACTGTAAAATCAAAGAATAGATTAGGAAATATACTTCTTGCAGTATTTATAATGCTTTGCTCTATTGACGTCAGCGGAATTATTCTAGGTCAAAGTCTAACAAATAACAAAGAATTGTATGAAATAATAAAGTCTACGTCATTCTTAATTTTCCCGTTTTTTTATTTCTATGTATTATCAATATGCTATATCGACTTTAAACTTAAAATTAAGTTCTTATGTCATTTGATTCCATTTATATCTTACAACCTTATTATTTTAATTGCATATTTATTCACACAGAATGATTTAATGCAATTAAAACTAAATAATTTACTTTTGTTTTTTAACACTTATATATTAAAATTTCAAGCCCTCATTTATTTAATTACTATTGTTCATGAGTTGAAAATTTATAAGAAAATTTTTCTTGAAAACTATACTTATGGAAATATTGGAATTTACAAATGGTTATCAAGAATCGTAATGGTTTTCCTGGTTACATTACCGTTAAGTACAATTAAAGATTTATCCTACTTTAGTTATCATCAGAAAATCTTTTCCTTATCAGTAATAATTTTAACCTCAGTTGCACTATTGATGCTTTGTTGGTTCATTCTAAAAGCTTTGTATTCTCCTGATTTTTTCAGGGGTGTGTATTATGATATGAATACATTCAGAAGAAACAAAAACGGAGAGAATAAAGCTATTGAGCTAGAGTTGAGCTCTGATAGTCTAGCTCTTATGGAGCAATTGCGCAAGCATATGATCAACAAACAACCATTTCTTGAGCCAAAACTCACTCTGCAAGAATTAGCTTTGCAAATGGGAATTCCGGCGCGTAAATTATCATTACTAATCAATCAATATTCAAGACAGCATTTTTTTGACTTTGTTAACATGTATAGAGTTGAAAAAGCAATTGAGATCATTGAAAAATCTGAGAAAAAAGAATATACAATTCAACAAATTTATTTTGAAGTTGGTTTTAATACAAAATCATCATTTAATACTGCTTTTAAAAAGCATACCGGACTCACTCCTTCTGAGTTTAAAAAGTCTAAAATAATTGATTTCTCCACAAATAATAAAAAAATGGTTTGACTTTCGTTAAATCGTACGTTTTCAAAATTTATTCTTACCATGTTTGCTTCATAATTGACAGAACGTTCTCTGTTAGTATAAAATATCATGTAAATAATTATAAAAATGAAGCAGAAAATTTTTACCACGTCACTGTTTATTGCCGCATTTTGTATTTATGGTAATGCAATTCCATTTAGTGAATCAATGCAAAAAGTTATTAAAAATGACGAAGAGATTGAAAACGTAAAAAACACTATTGTAGAATCGTATGTTGAAGGAATCTTTTTGAAAGGAGATGCTGATTTATTCAGTAAAGGATGGCATCCTGATTGCGACATTGTAATATTTGAGAATCAAGGCATAACAAAGTTGTCTGCAAAGTATTGGATAGACCGTTTGAAGAAGAATTCAAAACCCTTGAATCCTTACATTACATACAATTTTGTTAACGTTGTTGTAACGGGATATGCTGCAATTGCGATAATTGATATCTTCTCAAACGGGAAACAGTTATATACTGACTACATGTGTTTGTATAAATTTAAAGATGGGTGGAAAATTGTATCAAAAACATTTTACTCATTCCCGAAACTGTCTACTTTAAATGAATCTGTACTGAAAGAGATTCACAATAATATAATACCGGTAAGAGCATAGGGCTGAGTATACACAACGCAACAATTATATTACAAAAATGAAAACGTTGTTATTGATTGTACTTGCATCAATGTTCATTTCATGTCAAAATAATAACATTAAAACTATTATTAATAGAATCTCGGTCAACAACAACTTTTCTGGTTCGATTATATTTGCAATTAACGATAGTATCATCTTTAACAAGTCATATGGTTTTTCTGATGAAAAAAGGCAAATCAGAAACAGCCCAAATACAATATTTCCAATTGCATCAATTACTAAGTTATTTATAAAACAAGCTGTTCTAAGCTTAGCAGATAATAAAAAACTATCTTTAAAAGACTCATTATCTATGTATTGTCAACATATAAACTTTGGGGATAGTATTACAATCTCAGATTTGCTATACCATAAATCTGGCATTCCAGATATTCATAATCTTATACCATATTTTAATCAACCTGATAATTTGAAAGACAAAATATCAACAAAAGAATTGTTTGACCTAATAAACTCATACCAAAAGCTAGAATTTAGACCTGGTAGTCAAGTTTCATACTCAAATTCAAATTACTTGATTCTTGCTCATGTAATTGAGGAAATTACTGAATTACCTTTAGATGTTTATTTAAGGGAAAATATATTTTCACCCTACTCGATGTTGCATTCAGGTCTATTCAAATACTATTCACCAGAAAATGGGCATACTGCAGGGTATACTATACACAATAATGCAGTTATATATGTTCCCGATTTTAATTTCATGCATTTTTGGGGCTCTGGGAATGCTTTTTCTACAACACAAGACCTATTTAACTATTATATAAATTCTCAAAAGAACCTAAAATCAGAAATTAGTTCTCAGTTAATTGAGCATTCCGGGTACTACGTTGGATTTCGTTCCTACTTTAAGGTTATCCCAGAAATCGGGATGGCAATAATAATTCTATCAAACAACGGAGATTTTAACAATAATATAATTATTAATGAGATTATTAAATATGTAAAAGAAAAATATTTAAAGAAAAAAAATCAATTTATGACTAACAGCCTATTATTTAATGGCACCTATTGTACTTGTAAAAATGAAAATTGTATGACGATTCAAGTGAGAACTGTAGAAGGAGAATTAACAATAAACAATCAAAGATTATTTCAAATTTCTAAAGACAGTTTTCTTTTAGACAATAATAGTTTAACCTCTGTTTCTTTTAAAATAAGGAATAATAATATTGTTGAATTGACTATGAATGATAATGGAGAAATTTTGATTTTCAGAAAATTAATATAAAATAAATGAAACACATATTTTTATCGTCACTTATCTTAATATTCCATGTATGTTTGACATACGGACAAAATAATCCCCTAAGGGTAGAAGACATTTATAATAAATTAAACATAAAAGTTCCTATGCTCTTAGGAGAAAACTTAATTTCTACAGGTGCAAATGAGTTTAATGCAGCATTTACTAAAGATATGGATGAATTTTACTTTAGTATAAGACATAGGTCTGATTTTTTCATCATATTAAAATGCGATATTAAAAACGGAGAATTTCAAAAGCCGGAAATTGCTTCTTTTTCAGGAAAGTATTTGGATGCAGATCCATTCATTTCAAAGGATGGTAGTTATCTCTATTTCTGCTCTAACAGACCAACAGCTGAAAATGACACAACATATGACTGGAATATATGGAGGTTAGAGAGGGTGAAAAACAAGTGGCATAATATAACTTTATTATCATTTAATACAGCCGATAAAAATGAGATGTATCCCTCTGTTGCAGAAAGTGGAAATATATATTTTCACTCTGACTTAGAAAGCGAGGGAAAAAATCTATCCTTCAGTGGAACTAATATTTACAAATCAATTTATAAAAATGGGAATTATGAGGGTTATGAAAAAATCCTACCTGCCAGTACAGAAGAATTTCCGGAATGGGATCCTCTTATATCGCCCAATGAAGATTATCTTATTTTCACATCACCCAGACCTGGAGGACTAGGTAGCGGTGATATGTATATTTGTTTTAAACAACAAAACAATCAATGGTCTGAGCCAATAAATTTGGGGGAAAAAATAAACTCACCGGGAATGGACTATTGTCCCTCTCTATCACCAGATGGTAAAATTCTTTTTTTTTCAAGCTACCTGAACTCTTTGAATTTCAATTTATTTCCAGATAGCTACGATGATTTAATATATAAGCTTAATAGACCTCAAAATGGGAATGGTGATATTTATTTCATAGATAGTAACATTATAAATAGTCTGAGATGCAAAGAGTAATAGTATTTTTAGTTGTTTGTATTTTCTCTGTTCAATTTTTACAAGGGCAAGAAAAAAGTAAAATAAGAGCAAGAGATCTAGGTATACCGTTTGATGGACTACCAGGAAAATATAATGCAATTACAGATGTACCTGGCGTTGAAGTAGGATATAAAACATTAATTTCTGGCACCGGGAAACTCATTAGAGGAAAAGGGCCTGTAAGAACTGGTGTTACGATTATATTACCAAGAGGAAAAACAGATAGCGAATATTCTGTGGGTTATTTTATTTTTAATGGGAATGGTGATGTAACCGGTATTCCGTTTATTCATGATTATGGAAAAAACAAAGGGCCTATAGGATTAACAAACACATATAGTGTAGGAGTAACTCGTGATGCTATTGGTGAATGGTGTTTTAATCATTTTTCTTTAACAGATCATCATGATTTTAGATTTGGGCTACCTATAGTTGGAGAAACTTTTGATGGTGGATTAAATGATATTAACGGTTTGCATGTTAAAAAGAATGATGTTTTTGAGGCAATTAATCAATCAAAATCAGGAGAAATTGAAGAGGGTAATGTAGGTGGCGGAACAGGTATGGTTTGTTATTGGTTTAAAGGTGGTACAGGAACAGCATCAAGGATTGTTATTATTGGCGAAAAAAAATATACACTTGGAGTTATTGTCCAAGCAAATTTTGGCTATAGAAGCCACTTAATGATTCGAGGCTTACCTGTGGGTAAACTTTTTTCTGATACTCTGATGCCGGAAGTTAAGCAAGATGGTTCAATAATTGTAATTGTGGGAACTGACGCCCCTTTAAATTCATTACAACTTAACCTGATTGCAAAAAGAGCTACCTTAGGTATTGCTAGGACAGGTACTACTGGAAGTAGTGGATCTGGAGATATATTCGTGGCATTTTCAACCCAAAATCTTGAGAACAATGGGGGGGTATATACAGCGAAAACTATTGATGAGAAATCACTTAACAGAATATTTGATGCAACCGTTGAATCTACAGAAGAAGCAATTATTAACGCTTTAGTAGCAGCGGAAGATATGGAAGGAATTAATGGTAACTTTATTCATCAAATACCTCATGGGAAGTTAAGTCAATATTTTTTGGATTATAATAATTTTCTAAAAAAATTAAACCTTAACATCAAATGAAACATACCCCATATTTTACACAAAGGAAAATGAGTTTCGCTTCTTTTTTTAAACTACTCATTTTTACTATTTGGCTTTTCATCCCAGCTAAATCTACTGCTCAGTCTCGCGTGGAAATTGGTGTAAATAAAAATGTGGAGTTAATAATGGCTATGCAAGTTCTTACAGATATGGACAGTTTAATTCTTTCTAGCGGTTTCAGTGGATTCCCCATCACTACAAGGCTTGATTTTACTTTGAAAAATGAATATCTTAATTTTTTCTCTCCATATAAGATGAGTGAACCCATCAAGTACTTCAATAAGCTGATTACTAAAGGATTTATTTTTGGTCTTCCTCTTACAATAGCCGTATTAAGCGATGAAGAGTTATGTCTTACAAATACTTGCTGGATAGAAACTCTTCCCTCTCCACCATATCCAGCCGACTTTAGATATAAAGTAGAGGGGTTTCTGGAAATGGCAAAGCATTTTATGGAGATAAGCGGTTTTGAAAACTTTTTCAATTCCAACCTACCTGTTTATGATAATCTTGTGACACTACAACAGAATAAAATTTCTTTAGAATCTCTGGTTTGTGACATGGAAAGATTCTTCAATAAAAAATTAACTGGTTATCACATAGTACTGGTGCCTCTTATGTGGCCTGGAGGAATGAGCCTGAGTTCAAAGGAGCCATGTTATGCAGAATATGGAGAGACATGGATTCTTATAGGACCCAAACAAGTGGTGAATGGATTACCAGATTTTGGAACAATCGATGAATACAGCAGCGTAGTGGTCCACGAGTTCTGTCACGCCTTTATTGCCCCTGTTTGTGACAAGTATAAAGAGAAAATTATGCAATTCCAAGATCTTTATGCATCCGAACAAAAAGTGTTCAGGAGAAATGGAATTCATAATTGGCTTGATGCTGTCAACGAGCTAATTACACGCTCAGCTGAGATTATAATAACATCTGGAGGAGATCAAAAAATGAAAGAAAGTAAACTGCTAATGCAAACTAAAGAGCTTGGATTTAGATATCTCCCTGAACTTGTACAAGCTATAGACAAAAATTGCTATCAGCTTGGAAAAGACTTTGAGGAGGCATTTCCTGAGATAATTGCTACATTTAACAAAATAAAAAGTCAACAACATATTGATGGTTAACTATTATAATACATAGTCACTCTAGTTGTTCTTTTATAAATAATCTAATTTTCCAGGTGTTAAGATTTCAAATACGGATATTTTCCGTACATTTGTATAAATAAACTAACCATCACAATGAGTACAACCACTTCAGATACAGCGAGATTTGACGCCCGACTGCCTAAGGAGCAAAAACTTCTCTTTGAGGAGGCTGCATTGCTGGGAGGTTATCGGAATTTAACCGATTTTATATTTGCTGCCGCTCAGGATAAGGCGAAGGAGATTATAAAAGAGAGGGAGCTGGTTATTGCTTCAGAGAGGGATAGTCAAGTATTTTTTGATGCCATTACAAATCCTGAAAAACCTGCTCAGCCTTTGAAAAAGGCTCTGGCGGATTATAAATCATTCTTCGCAAAATCAGGCAAACATAATGGTTGAGCTGCTCCATAGAGGTCATAACAAAGATGGTTTTGACTGTAGTAAGGAGTTACTAAATAACTATCTGAGAAATCAAGCAGGGCAGGATGTCAAGCGAAAACTATCGGCCTGCTATGTATTAGCTTATGGCGAAACAAAATCTGTAATAGGATACTACACCCTGTCTAACTACGGCATACCAATAAGCAGCTTCTCTACGCAAATTAGAAAGAGACTACCTGGCACATATACCACTATCCCCACTACCCTGCTCGGCAGGCTGGCAATTGACAAAAGTCGGCATGGAGAAGGGTTAGGAAAAATTCTGCTAATTGATGCTTTGAAACGGAGCTGGGAGAACTCGCAGATTGTAGCCTCTTATGCGGTTGTTGTTGATCCTTTAGATGAGGAGGCAAAATCGTTTTACCTTCATTATGGTTTTACTGAGCTTCCGGATAGCGGGAAGATGTTTATTCCTATGAGAACGCTTGATGAGTTGTTTACAATTTAATCACCTAAACACCTGAATCGCAATCCTTGCACAGGCCTCAGCATCGGCCAGGGCGTGATGGTGGTTATCCAGCGTAAAGCCGCAATAGGCCGATACGGTGTTGAGTTTATAATCGAGTAAGCCCTTTATTTGCTTCTTCGCCCTCTGCAAGGTGCAGTGGAATTCATAATCGGGATAATCCAGCTGGTACATTCTGAAACAGGCCTTCAGGCAGTTTTCGTCAAAACCCTTGTTGTGGGCGACAAGCGGCAGACCCTCTATCATCGGCTCAATCTGACGCCACACCTGCGAAAAAACAGGCGCATTGGCAGTATCGGCAAAAGTAAGGCCGTGAACCATTGAATTGCCGTAGCGGTAATACTCCGGCTTAGGCCGAATCAGGCTGTAAAACCGATCCACAATTTCACCATCTCTTACAATCACCACACCCACGCTGCAAACGCTAGTGAGTTGTTCATTGGCTGTTTCAAAATCAATGGCGGCAAAGTTTGTCATATTGCTGCGAAGATAGCGTAGAAAAAATTCCTAAGGATCTAACATTGCTTTTTTGTAACTTGCTGACCCAAATCGTGTACTCAATGCGTTTCAAAACCATCACTTTAAGCATTATCCTATTAATTTCTTCTCTCTGCTCGGGGCAGATCTTCAGAGTTAAGGTGGTGGGTGTCAGCGACGGAGATACATTTACGGCAATAAATCGGGATAACCTGAGGCTAAGATTCAGGATAGCCGGCATTGACGCACCCGAGAGGAGGCAACCCTTCAGCAATGTGGCAAAAAGGGCTCTCTCAGATATGATTCACGGCAAAACTGTAGTTGTTGACGTCCTCAAAACCGATGGCTGGGGCCGGCATGTCGCAAGGGTTAGCACCCAAGCCATAGACGATGTGGGAGCCCGAATGGTAGAGATGGGCCTTGCCTGGAGCTATACCGAATTTGACACCGCCTACACCCCCCTTGAGGCAACAGCCCGCCAAAGCAGAATCGGCCTTTGGAAAGAGCCCGCCCCCACTCCGCCGTGGGAGTGGAGAAAATCGAAACACAAACAATAAAATAATCATCAAAAAAATGAAAAAAGCAGTTTTAACGACATTCATAGTTTTGACGCTTAGTCAAATTGGATTGGCTCAAACGAACTTTGATAAAGCCAAACTAGACGGCTACTTCAATGCACTTGAACAAAACGACAAGTTTATGGGAAGTGTTGCCGTTTCAAAAAACGGAGAGATTATTTACACAAAGTCAATCGGCTTTGCAGACGTAGAGAATAACGTAAAAGCAACCGAAAATTCAAAATATAGAATAGGCTCTATTTCAAAAACCTTTACGACAGTTTTGATATTAAAAGCAGTTGAAGAAAATAAATTAAACATAAACCAGACTATTGATAAATGGTTTCCAGCAATTATAAACGCAAAGGAAATAACTGTAAAACATTTGTTAAGCCATAGAAGTGGGATACACAACTTCACAAATAACAAAGACTACCTGACATGGAACACGCAACCAAAGACAGAAAAAGAGTTGGTTGAAATTATTGTAAAAGGGGGCAGCGACTTCAACCCTGACAGCAAAGCAGAGTACAGTAATTCAAATTTTGTCCTTTTGACTTTCATCCTTGAAAAGACCTTTTCAAAATCATATTCTGATTTGTTGCAAGAATTTATTGTTAAACCACTAGGTTTGACAAATACTTATGTTTTTGGAAAAATCAATCCACTCAACAACGAGTGTAAATCATACAGTTTCGCCGGGACTTGGAAAGCAGAGACCGAAACAGATTTTACTATTCCGCTAGGTGCCGGTGCAATAATCTCTACACCCACCGACTTGACAATATTTGCAGACGCTTTGTTTAACGGCAAACTTGTAACAAATGAGAGTCTTGAAATAATGAAAACCATTAAAGAGGGCTACGGAATTGGTTTGTTTCAGTTTCCTTTCCACAATAGTGTCGGATACGGACACACCGGCGGAATTGACGGTTTTACTTCAGTTTATTCACATTTTCCAGACGATAAAATTTCGTATGCTCTAATTTCTAATGGATCAAACTTTAGTATAAACAATATTTCCGTTGCAGTTTTAAGTGCAGTTTACAACAAGCCGTACGAAATTCCAACATTTACTGCATTCAACTTAACCTCTGAAGACTTAGACAAGTATTTAGGTGTTTACTCTTCTAGTCAAATTCCGTTGAAGATTACAATAACAAAAGAGGGAAACACTTTAACAGCACAAGGATCGGGACAACCGGCATTTCCACTTGAAGCAACCGGCAAAGACAAATTTAAGTTTGACCTGGCAGGAGCAGAATTTGAGTTTAATCCTAATGAAAAGACAATGGTATTATTTCAAGGCGGTGCTCAAATTAAATTTACAAAAGAATAAATACCTCACTACCATGACCACCCTCCTCTCCTCCCTGAGATCGTTGCTGCAAAGCAATGCAGATCCAGAAGTTCGTAAATCGTCCGGCCGATTCTTCAAGAAGGGGGAAGAGGCTATGCTTTATGGCGTTCCAACTAAGTTGGCGATACAGATAGCGAAGGATTTCTCCAAAGAGGTTAAATTGATGCCAAAGCGGGAGATATTTGAAATTTGTGACCAGCTATGGAGATCCGGCTATTTTGAGGAGGCTGTAATAGCCTGTAAACTGGCCGAGTCGCTTGAGAAACAGTATGAGCCTGAGGACTTCAAAATATTTGAGCATTGGGTAAACAACTATCTTACCAACTGGGCGGACTGTGATACCCTATGCAACCACACCATCGGCAACTTTATTATGATGTATCCCGATTACATCGGCGAGTTAAAGAGGTGGGCGACATCAGAAAACCGGTGGACAAAGAGGGCTTCGGCAGTGACACTTATTATTCCGGCAAGAAGGGGGCTCTTTCTGAAGGAGGTATTCGAAATTGCCGACATTCTCCTCCTTGACAAGGACGATCTGGTTCAGAAGGGGTACGGCTGGATGCTTAAGGCCGCCAGCGAAAGCAATCTGGATAATCGGAATAAGGTATTTGAATATGTCATCTCCAAAAGAGCAGTAATGCCCCGTACTGCACTTAGGTACGCCATTGAGAAGATGCCAAAGGAGATGAAGGTGGAGGCGATGAAAAAGGTTTGACCTTGCCATAGTTTTTTGTAACTTGCTTGCATAAAATTGGTTACAAAAATGCAATTGTTAAATATTTAATAATATGTCACATAGTCCAAAATTATCATCGTTGTTTAACAACACAAAACTGAGAACTCCCAATGATATATCTGATTTATCCGGGATGTGCTCAGTGTGTTCGGACAAGTGCCCCGGCTTATGCGAGATCGGGCTCTCTGCGGTAAGGGGGATTGAGGCGGCTTACCCATTCGGTACAGCAAATAACCAATTTGCATCTGAAAAGATCTATCCTTTTGATTTTTCTCATTTTAACATTAATGGACGTGTTTTTGGGGCAATGGGTGCCGATGAAAACTCTGAAACTACTAATGTTCACTCTGTAGATATTTCATATGAGTTTGGTTATGAGAGGAAAATTAAACTCAGGGCTCCGGTCATTTTACCGGCAATGGCTAAGCTTAACTGGCAGGATTACTACTCCGGGGCTGCGATGGCGGGTATAATGGTTGTGATTGGGGAGAATGCCATTAAGTTGGATAAGGATTTGCGTCATGACAGTAATGGTAAGGTTTCTCATGCTCCGTTCCTTGGTAAGATGGTTGAGTATTTCAGGCGGTATGACAGAGGGTACGGGGATATTATTCTCCAGGTTAATGCCGATGATATTGTTTTGGGCACGGCGGAGTATGCCTTGCAAAACTTTGATCTGAAGTCAATTGAAATTAAATTCGGACAGGCTGCAAAGGGAATTCAGCATGTGGCACCGGTTTATTCCTATGAAGAGGCAGTTTCTCTGAAAAAGAACGGCTATCTGGTTTTTCCTAATCCGATGGATGAATCGGCTAAGGAGGAGTTTTCCCGTGGTAACGGATTCCACTTTTTGCAGTGTGGCCGGTTACCGATGTGGAATGAGGCTGATCTCAAGGAGATTATTACCAGGTTCCGGGCCCATGGTGCAAAAAATATATTCTTCAAGATGGCCGGGTTTGATGTAAGCGATATCAGAAGGGTTCTGCGGATTGCATCTGCCAACAATGTTGACCTGATTACATTTGATGGAGCAGGAGGCGGTAGCGGTAACAGCCCTAACAAAATGATGAACGAATGGGGCCATCCAGCAATTAACCTGATTAAAATCGTCAATACTCTAATTGAAGAGCTGAGAGAGGAGAATTTGTGGATTCCGGAAATAGCAATTGCCGGAGGTATCGCAATGGAGGACACCATGTTCAAGGCATTGGCTCTGGGAGCTCCAAACATAAAACTGGTAGGAATAGGCCGGGCAGCTATGGCCGCAGCGGTTACAGGAAAGAACATAGGCGAATTAATTGAAAAGGATACCACTCCTGCCTCCTACAAAACCTTTGGAGAGACCGCTGACACAATTTTCAAAGATGCCAAATATATCAAAAGCATATATACCGGCAAACCAATCTCCTACGGCGCCATCGGACTCTACTCCTACCTGGAAAGGCTTTCATTCGGCTTTAAATTATTTATGGCACTCAACCGCAAATTCAGCCTTAAATACATCCACCAGTCAGATGTAATTCCGTTGACAAAAGAGGCGCGAGAGTATACCTTGCCATAGTTTTTTGTATTTAATTGAATATCATGATAAAAGGAAAACCATTTTTATTAATAGCTCTAAGCCTGATAATTGGAGTTCTAATTCTTACCGGATGCAATGATGATAACCTGCTCGGCGGTACAAGTCCAAAGTACAACATGCTCTTTCCAATAGAAACATATGGGCTCTATATGACTCAATGGAACGGAAGCAACACATCGTTTGAGCTAGAGATTGTTTTCGACAGAACCACCTGTCTTTTTAACTATACTGAAACTTCCACGGGCAAAAAACACACCGATACTTACGAATACACATACTCCCATCCCGTCGCAACCCTTATCCCTATAGACCAATCCAAGAGCATTCTCAAAGCAACTACCATCAGTGGCAGAATACTTAAAGATGATGAGATGTCGTTTGTTGATCAGAAAAATAATCCAGCGTTGTTTAAGGTGATAAGGAAAAAGTAGGTATACCCATTAGTGTCCACTTAAAATATATTTTCGTTCTTTGAAATCATTATATTTTAGCATGTTATAAGCTTTTTTGTTCCGTGTCGATTTGAATTTATATTTTTAGTTAAGATAAATATTTCTTAGCTATGAATACAGGTAAATATGTTTTCTCTCAA
>Ga0207420_1000824_pt1 | contig 23472 bp, 15 predicted proteins | sample ThiBio_inoc_biof_FD_183941 | JGI IMG/M metagenome (GOLD analysis project Ga0207420, IMG submission 183941) | Wastewater bioreactor microbial communities from Cape Town, South Africa - Thiocy_inoc_biof (SPAdes) | ecosystem: Engineered > Bioremediation > Thiocyanate > Unclassified | place: South...
AAACACTTCAACTTCCTCGCGGATGAGACCGATCCGTGAGGCCATGAGGTTGGGATACTTTTCTTTGTCAATATAAATATTCCGGAGCTGCTCACCGGGCGTATTCACTTCTTCCCAGGCAATCCATACACCGGCGCGGCCATTGGCAAAAAATCCCTGCAAAGTGGGTAAGATTCCATTGGGGCTGCGTGGAGGTACCCGCTGTATCTCGCCATCGGTCTCTATTTTTTCATAGGGAAAACGATGATACATCATCACCAGTTGAGGTGGTCCCTGATTTTCTTCTTTTATGATCTCTTCTGCTTTTACCGGGTATTTGCCTACAAAATCGTGAAACCAGCTCATCGCCTCAAGAATACCTCCGGCGCCGGCACTGCGGGCATAGTATACCTGTTTCATACCTTTAATCGCTTTTACCAGCGATGCTTCGGCATTACCAACCACTACTCCTTTAAAGCCACAGTTATACATGGCCAGGTCATTGAGGGTGTCACCTGCTACGAGTACTTCGCCTTCATCAACACCCAGATAACTGATCAGCTGCTGCAGAGAACTTCCTTTATTGACACCCTGAGGCAGCACATCGAGAAATTTACCGGCCGAATAGATTACATCACATTCCAGTACGGCTACCGACTCCCGCACATTTTCAATCACTGTTTCGCTGGCGGTGAAAAAAGAACACCGCCTTTGCTGCGGTACTTCCTGATAATTGAGTTCACTCAGATGAGACAATGTTTCTTCTATACGCAGCCGACCCGGCCATTTTTGTTCAATCGATCCCTGCAGCGGTTCGATCGGCTCCAGGGTATGCCCATTTACGATCGTGGCTCCTACATCGCAGATAATATAATCGGGATTGGGAATAATCGGGTCATTCAAAATAGATAAAACAGATTCTAACCCGCGACCGGTCACAAATACCAGTTGAATATCGTCGCGTTCCCGGATGAGCCGGTACAGTGTTTGTTTATGCAGGCTTTTTCCTCCCAGAAAAGTGCCATCGAGATCCGTTGCCAATAACATGACTTTCCGTTTTTAGCGTGAGTGCAATATTGCAAACGGCTTCGGGCGCGGGGATACTAAGAAATGTCTTTTACGACAATACAGATATGATGTAACCAAACAAAGGCCTGCTTTCTATCGAAAAGAAAGGCAAAAGCCCGATGACCATTATCAGCCTTACGGAGCAGATGTCAATTATCCGCCTCCAGCCTGGTCACCCCCCTTTTTTGAAGCACGCACAAAACTAGGTGGGTGAACCAAGCAGAAGATTAAGCTGATATTAAAATACCATTAGAATGGATTTTGCACGGCAACAGTGCCTGAATATCAACTTACCAGACTGTGTGACAGCTCCCCGGACTGTGTGACACAGTCCGGGGCGACTGTTGAAAACAGACCGGGGGAGGCGTCATTCTAACTCGACCACAGAGTTGATGGTATGTGTGACACAATATCCATGGTATGTGTCACATAATATCCGTGGTCTGTGTGACACAGACCACGGATATTATTTACTTCCATTGCCATCGGCGGATTGGGTACCGCGACCGGCTTCAATATTTTTTTCCAGTATTTCGATGTACTTACGCGCCTGGTCATTGGCCGGATCCACTTCCAGCAGTTTTTCAAAATAGGTAACCGCTTCGGGATAATCCTTTTCCGTGTTGGTTTCATAACTGGCCAGGTAGGCATAAGCTTCGGTGAGCCATTTTTTATCTGATGCGCTCATGGAATCTTTATTAATCTTCTCGATCAGCTGCAGATAATGGGGTACCGCCAGCCCCTGCTCCATTGCTGTATCGATAGCGGCATTACTCCGTGCACGCCAGTAATAACCATAACCCTGCTCGGGATATTTGCTGGTGTAAATGGAAAAAGCAGAATCGGCCTGCATAAAATCCTGTGCTTTATAAGCGGTAAGTCCCCAGTTAAACAAAGCGACATTGCTGGCGCGGGGGTCAGCCAGATAAGCTTTACCCATCCAGTTAGCTTCGGCAGCCAGGTCACTGGCCTGGTGTGCCAGACCTGCCAGGCGGCGGAAATAAACCACCATGGCACTCGAATCGGTGGTACGATCGGCGGCAGCAGCGAGGTATTTCATAGCTGAATCTGTTTGCCCGCCCTGTGCGGCATATAGCAGACCCATGGTTTCAAAATCTTTCACTACATAATTGCTGTCAACTTCGCGGGCGAAATAATTTTTCATGTAATCAAGCGCCTTGCTGCTATCCTGGCGGGCCTGGTAGGAATAGGCAACCAGTTTATACATACGCGGCTTTACATCGCTGCCTTCACTCGCTATCAGCACATCGGCTTTTTGTATGGCAGAATCATACTGATTGGTGAGATACAACAGATCTACATAATCATACTGCTGCTGCAGTGAAGCATCCGCATTGGCCAGGTATTGAAGAAAATATTCTTTAGCCCTTGCTGGATCCTTATAGAGATAATGATTGTACAGTGCATACTGAGCCGGCGCATAACCGGCATCTGCGGCAACTGCCTGCTGAAAATAATCCAGGTAAACATCTTCATTTTTCTGGGTTACAAAAATGCGTCCCAGTTCATGATAAGCTGCTGCTGCATTTTTATTTTTATCAATTGCTTCCCGGAAAGCCTGGAATGCTTCGGTGCCTTTATGCAGTTTTCTATAAGCCCTGCCCTGGCGTATATAGTGACCGGCATTTTTCTTATCACGCTTGACAGCTTTTTCCAGTATCTGAAGAGCATACGTTGCATCACCTGGCATCAATTCCACATGCCAGTCGGCAATTTTTCCAATAAGATCAGCATCCTTTTCGCGGGTAGAGGCCAGCGCTTTATCAAAATCAGCCTGTGCCTCGGCCAGTTTACCCTGCTTCAGCAAAACTCCTCCGCGGGCAACGAGTGCTGCCGGCTCATCTGCAATAGACGCCGGCAAAGTAGCCAGGCTCGCTACGGCTTTTGCACTATCCCCGTTAAACAGGAAGGCACGTGTCAATCCCAGCCACGCATCTGCATCACTGGCATCTTTTTTCAATATCTCCTGAAATACGTTGACTGCACTTTGGTACCGTTCATAGGCAATCAACTCTTCTCCTTCTTTAACCGACTGAGCCATAGCCGGTGAAAGCAGGAGACTGCTACCTATCAGCGTCATTAACCTTTTTGCTTGTTTTATCATATACATCTGTTGTTTTGGATAAAAAATATCAGGCCGGATCAAGGGCCAGCACCTGCGTACGCGAACTGGCCGGCAACAGATCTGATATCTGTTGTTTTGTCCAGCCACTCACCGTTGTTTCCGTTCCTGAGTTTACAATAAGCATATCTGCTCCCACTTTATTACAATATTTGAGCAGCGTTCGGGCTTTATTATTTCCCTGCAGCACTTCATACGCTACGGGATAAGGCCAGTGGGTTTTCAGTAGTCTGAAAGCATTGAAAAGTGATTGCCGGCCGGGGCCATCATCACGATCTGTTTCTTCTACAGACACCAGTCTCACCTGCATTTTTGATTTGCGCCGCAAAGCCTCGAGCATAGCAAGTTTACGTGCAGAAGAATGGGCACCGATACAAACAACGACTGTACGTATTTCATTATTCAATGACCCCGGCTTGGCTGTCAGCACAGCCACTCCAGAAGCTGCGGCAACGCGTGCAGGGATCACAGTATGCAGAAAAGGGAAAATGCGGGTTCCGCCTTTTTTACCAATTATAATCAGGTCGGCTTCACGTGTCATGGCACAACGCACAATCGACTCCTGCACCGGCTCACCGAAAATAAGTTCCGTACGCACACTCAGTGCCGGATGCTGCTCCTCTATCGCAAGCTTCAATACCTGCAGTTTATCTACCAGCACCTGCCTGTCGGCATTAACCTGCTGACGCGAATAACCTTTTACATAGCAATGGATACTCTGCACCATACCGGGCAGCAGGATACGCTGCACATGCAGTAATGTAATGCGGCAACTGCTCAACTGCACGAGGTCAACAGCGCGGGCAATTGCCACTTCAGTATTTACGCTGAAATCGACTGGTATCAAAATATGACTAAAGCCAGTGGCCATGTGCTAAAAATGACTCCTCTCTCTTAAACATCCATTAATCATGAATTAAAAAAATATTAGAATCCTGGAACTACCTGCATTTTCAACCGGCCAGAATAATCGTACCTTGCCACTTAGCATTACTTGTTCACCAAAATGGCACACATGGATCCAATCCGGATATTACTGGTAGAAGATGAAGCACGTATAGCCGATACGTTGCGTCAGGGACTTACTGAAAATGGTTACGATGTGGAAGTGGCATATGATGGCCAGATCGGATATCGTTTATTTCAAAATGGCGATTTCGGACTGGTGGTACTGGATATCAATCTGCCTGGCATCAATGGATATGAGCTCTGCAAACTGGTACGGGCGGCCAATGCCCGGATACCCGTGATCATGCTCACCGCACTCAGTACACTTGACGATAAAATTGAAGGCTACGATGCCGGCGCCGACGACTATATCATCAAACCCTTCGAGTTTCGCGAATTGCTGATGAAGATCCGGGTACTGCTGCGCAGAAGTAGTGACCCCAATACGCCGGTAGGCAACCTGCTTCGGGCAGGCGACCTGGTTATGAACCTCGACAACAAGGAGGTAAAACGTAATGACATACTGATCAATCTGACTGCCAAGGAATTTCAATTGCTCGAATACCTGCTGCGCAACAAAAACCGGGTGGTATCGCGGGCCGATATTGCCGTCAATGTTTGGGACATCGATTTCGATACCAATACCAATATCATTGATGTATACATCAACTATGTGCGAAATAAAGTAGATAAGCCCTTTGCCGATAAACTTATTCATACACAGGTAGGCATGGGCTATATGCTGAAAGAAAATAGCTAGTCATGCCCATTCGTTTCCGCATTACGCTCCTGTTTACTGCTGCCGTATTTGTCATTCTCGGCATCGTGTGCCTGGGCATTTATTATTTTTCTGCCAGTAACCGCGAGGCCGGAATCCGCAAACGCCTTACTAACCGGGCCACCACTATTTCGCGGCTGCTGGCGCAGTCCGAAATATTTGACCGCGACCTGATTCGCCGTATAGACTCCTCTACATCACTCACGCTTCAAAACAAAACGGTACAGGCTTACAACAGCCATGGCCGTAAAATCTATTCGTACAGCGACCTGCCGCATGATACGATTCATGTCAGCAACGAGGTACAGGCGCAGGCAAGGCAAAAGGGATCGTTGTTTTACAAAGAAAAGGGCAAGGAAGTCGTAGCCTTTGCCAACAGCAAGTATCCCGAAGGACCCGTAGTGGTCTGTGGCGCAGTAGATGCGGAAGGGCTCAACAACCTGGCCCGGCTTCGCAGCATCCTGCTAACCAGTTTTATCTGCGGCACTCTTATTTCACTGATGGTAGGCTGGATATTTTCCCGCCGTCTGCTGCGACCCATTCGTCAGATCACCGCTGATGTAACTGATATCTCCGCTTACAATCTCGACCGGCGTATACAGACCGGACACAATAGAGATGAATGGTATCAGCTGTCTGCCACCCTCAACGAATTGCTCGACCGGCTCAAGGAAAGTTTTGAACTGCAACGCCGGTTTATCTCCAATGCCTCGCATGAGCTGTCTACTCCCCTTACACTTATCTCCAGCCAGCTGGAAGTATCCCTGCAGCGCAACCGTACCGACGAGGAATACCGGAAGATCATGTATACCGTTTTGCAGGATGTGCATCACATGAACAATCTGGTACAAACACTTTTGCAGTTTGCTACAGCGGCTGGCAATCCCGGCGGACTCAATATTGACCTGGTACGAATCGATGAGGTACTGATGCAACTGCCCGGTGAAATTCATAAACAGGATAATCAGTTTCATATCAGCCTGCAGTTTGGTCCTCTTCCCGAAGAAGAAGACCGCCTGCTGGTGCTGGGTAACCAGGAACTGCTCTTTACCGCCATCCGCAATATTGCCACCAATGGCTGCAAATACTCCAACGATAACCGTGCGGATGTAAGCCTGGAGGTAACCGACAAATGGTTTATTATCCGCATCAGCGATAAAGGCGTGGGTATGGATGAAAAAGAGCTGAGCAATATTTTTCAGCCGTTTTATCGTATCAATGATGCGCATGAAGCAAAAGGCTTTGGACTGGGACTTTCGCTGGCCCATCGCATTATTAAATTACATAAAGGCAATATCAGCGTCGTATCTGCTCCCGGTACAGGATCTACATTTACCATAGAATTACCCGTTGCCCGCCCGCTCTAAGGTTATTTTAATAAGAGCTTAAGGTCTCCATAATATCCTGCACGGAAATTTGCAGCGTCAACTATCGCGCTTAACCTAAACAAAATCCTATGGAACGATACTGGGATACGCTCTTCTGGGGTAATACGCTTCGCGACTGGACAATCACGCTGGCAATCGTAACGGGTGGCTTTTTGTTATTAAGAATCATTCGTCTCATCGTATTAAAACGATTGCAGGCCTGGAGCAGCCGTACGGCAACCGGTTTCGACGATTTCCTCATCCGTCTCTTTAAACGATCAGTAATGCCTCTGCTTTATCTGGGCGTGTTTAATGCCGGCATTGGATATCTGAATCTACCCACCCGGGCTACACAGATTATACAGACTGCCTCACTGGTAGTAGTCGTATTCTTTGTCATACGTATGGTGAGCGATCTGCTTGGGTATGCATTTCAGCGTTTTGCCGGCAACGCTTCGCACGATCCGGCACAGGCCAAACAGGCACGCGGCATCCTGCTGATCATAAAAGTAGTACTCTGGGTCATCGGGTTTATTTTCCTGATAGATAATCTTGGCTACGATATCACCACCATTGTCACCGGCCTCGGCATCGGAGGTATTGCGATTGCACTGGCGGCTCAAACCATCCTGGGCGATCTCTTCAGCTACCTTGTTATCTTTTTTGACAAACCCTTTGAAACAGGTGATTTTGTAATTACCGGCAGCCACTCCGGAATTGTAGAATATATCGGCATCAAAACAACCCGCCTGCGTACGCTGAGCGGCGAGCAACTAATCGTTTCCAATACCGATCTCACCAACTCCCGGGTTCAGAATTTCAAACGGATGGAGCGGCGCCGTGTACTTTTTCCGATCCGTGTCACTTACACTACCGGAGCAGCTCAACTGCGTCGTATACCCGGCATGGTAAAAGATATCGTAACGGCGATACCCGAAACCCAGTTTGACCGCACTCACCTGGCCGTACTGGCCGAGTCGTGCATCCAGTTCGAAATCGTGTACTATGTGCTGAGTGCCGATTATGTCAAATTCATGAACATCCAGGAGGCTGTATGCCTGGGCATTTATGAAGCCTTTGAGCGCGAAGGCATCGAGTTTGCCTTTCCCACCCAGAAATTGCTGTGGGAAAACACCGCCGCTTCACAGCCGGTGCATCCTTCTTAAAAAACAGGCGGTCTGTTTCACAAAAACATTATTTTTGCAGCCCCGGTTTCATCCGGGGCTTTTTTGACTCCGTAGCTCAGTTGGTAGAGCAGCTGACTCTTAATCAGCGGGTCCAGAGTTCGAGTCTCTGCGGGGTCACTGAGGGCACAATGTTCTTTCATTGTGCCCTTCTTATTTTGTACCACACCCTTCTTTTCATCCGGAAGCCATAACAGCTGTGCATCATTGCGCACGGATTCCGGAGTCAGCGGTTTACTGATAAAACAGTAACTTGAATTCCCACATTACAGGCTATATGAAAAAAATATATTTTCTCTTCCTCCACATCTTTACCTGCGTTTCTTTCGCCCTGGCACAAGTGCAGGTACAAAATCTAAGTACCGAAAACCGGAGCAATCCGATTGGCCTCGATGTGCCCAAACCTCATTTTAGCTGGCAACTTGTTTCCGCCAAACGTAATGTGCTGCAAACCGCCTATGAAATAAGAGTTGCAACTGATTCCAGAGAACTTATCCGTGGTAAAAAAACATGGAGCACCGGCAAGGTCATTTCTGATCAGTCAATCCTGATAGCTTATAATGGAACACCTCTCCGCTCCGGCACACGCTATTACTGGCAGGTGCGGGTTTGGGACAATTCAGGCCAGGCTTCTGCCTGGAGTGAACCAGCCTTTTGGCAGATGGGGCTGCTAAACCCGACTGACTGGAAAGCCAGCTGGATTGTACCCGGCTTTGAAGAAGACAGTCTTAGGGCCTCTCCCCTGTTTCGTAAAGAATTCACTGGTAAAAAAAAGATCAGAACAGCGACTGCTTATATTACTGCACACGGCCTCTACGAAGCAAGCATCAATGGGAAGAAGACCGGAGATGCCTTTCTCACACCTGGCTGGACAAGCTATAAGAAACGCCTGCAATACCAGGCGTATGATGTAACGGATCTCGTAAAAAAAGGGGACAATGCCATAGCTGTAACCCTTGCCAGCGGCTGGTATCGTGGCAACCTGGTATGGGAAGAACAAAAGAACATCTACGGTAAAGATATCGCGCTGTTATTTCAGCTGGACATTACCTATACCGACGGAACTACTGAAAGTATCATATCTGACGAAACCTGGAAGTCTTCTACCGGAGCTATCCGCTATTCGGAGATTTATCATGGAGAAACAATAGACGCCCGGCAGGAGAAGACCGGATGGACCGCCGCCGGCTATAATGATCAGGAATGGAGTAAGGCCAAACAAGCCGATTTTCCCAAAGACATCCTGATTGCTACGCACAATGAACCCGTCAAAAAGCACGAAACCTTTAAACCCGTACGTATTTTTAAAACACCCAGCGGCGAGCAGGTGATTGATTTTGGACAAAACCTGGTCGGTTGGGTCGTACTCAAAGCAAATGGAAAAGCGGGTGACAGCATCCTTGTTTCCCATGCAGAAGTGCTGGATAAAGCTGGAAATTTTTACACAGCAAATCTCCGGAGAGCAAAAGCACAGGATGCCTATATTTTAAACGGAGACGGAGAAGAAACTTTTGAGCCTCATTTTACCTGGCATGGCTTCCGCTTCATTAAAGTGGAAGGATACCCCGGCGAATTAAAGCCGGAAAACTTTACAGCCGTAGCGCTGTACTCCGACATGAAGCCTACCGGCAGCTTTACCTCCTCCAATCCACTCATCAACCAGCTGCAGCATAATATTGAATGGGGCTTAAAAGGTAATTTTCTCGACGTTCCGACCGATTGCCCGCAAAGAGATGAACGCCTGGGATGGACTGGCGATGCACAGGTATTTTTCCGTACAGCTTCCTTTTTAATGGACGTTGACAATTTTTTCAACAAATGGATGAAAGATCTGGCCGCAGATCAGTTCTCCAATGGCAGTGTACCTCATATAATCCCGAATGTGCTGGGCAACGACGGTGGCAGTGCCGGCTGGGCCGATGCATCTACGATCATACCCTGGAATATGTACCTGGCCTATGGAGATAAAAGAATACTGGAAAACCAATACCCCTCTATGAAGGCGTGGGTAGACTTCATGACCAGCCAAAGCACCAATTATCTCTGGAATAAAGGAGGTCACTTCGGCGACTGGTTGTTTTACAGCATCACCGATGATGTGGATGGCAGATCAGCCATTACCGACAAATACCTGATTGCGCAATGCTTTTATAGCTACTCTGCTCAATTGCTGATCAGGGCAGCCAGTGTACTGGGTAAATCTGACGATGTTGTTACCTACTCCAATCTTCTGATTAAGATCAAAGATGCTTTTATAAATGAATACACCACAGCAAACGGAGCTACCGTAAGTAATACACAAACTTCGTATGTACTGGCCCTGCATTTTGATATGTTGCCTGAAGCCTTGCGGCAACAGGCGGCAGACAGGCTGGTGAAAAATATCAACCAATACGGCACACACCTGACGACCGGCTTTCTGGGCACCCCCTATCTCTGCCATGTGCTCAGTCGTTTCGGACACACAGATGTGGCCTATAACCTTCTCTTACAGGAAAGCTACCCCTCCTGGTTATACCCGGTAAAAATGGGCGCTACTACCATCTGGGAGCGCTGGGATGGCATGAAGCCAGATAGCAGTTTCCAAAATGCAGGCATGAATTCGTTCAATCACTATGCCTATGGCGCCATTGGCGACTGGATGTACCGGGTAATAGCGGGGCTTGATACCGAAGAAGAAAGCGTTGGATACAAAAAAAGCACCATTAAGCCACATATCGGCAAAGGACTTACCCAGGCAGCAGCCAGCTATCTTACGCGTTACGGAAAATTGTCTGCCAGTTGGAAAATTGATAGCAATAAATTACTGCTGGATATAGAAATCCCTGTCAATACAACAGCTACTGTTTATATACCGGCTACAGATGCCGGCGAAGTAACGGAGAACGGAAAGGCTTTAAGTGCATCCAAAGATATCCGGATAGCAGGCAGGGAAAAAGAATATGTGGTGCTAAAAGTAGGCTCTGGCTCGTACCATTTCAGCGCCCCCTGGAATGCACCGAAATAAATACCGGTATAAACAACCTGGACATATTCCGATCCGAAGGAAACAATCCGATATTCATCGATACTATTTCTTTTGCAGCATCCGCCTGGGGGCGGGAAGTGCATTTCATAATGTATCACAAAAAGATTCCGGGAAACTTATTAACACCCCCGCGAGCTACCAAAGAGTTCGAACTTTGACCACAGGATCACAGAGGCGCCAGGTGAAGACAAATGATTTCACCAGGCGTTGTTTTTTATAAGACAGAATGCACTCTCCCTCCTCACTCACCGCTCCTTAAGCCGGAGTAACTATTTGATCGGCACACATCGCACTTAACACGAATCGTCTTGCTTGTATCCGTATGCGTTGAGAACGCCTTCTTCTCCTTTCTATAGTTGCCCGCCGGATAACGGTAATGATATAACTACTGTCCCCGACCAGCAAAATCAGGTGTTTTTCACGTTTAATGTCCGGGATTTATACTTTTTGATTTTTATTATTATCTTTTACGCCAATAGCTTCCCTTTCATGCTGCTATTGTAAAAACAACCTTATCCCGTCATGAAAATTCTTCATACTGCCGACTGGCATCTGGGTCAGCTATTCTATGAGTATGACCGTACCTACGAACACCAGCATTTCCTGAATTGGATGAGGGGAACACTCTCCAGCGAAAACATAGAGGCCTTACTAATAAGCGGTGATATCTTCGACCTGTCAAACCCTTCGGCTGCATCCATTAAAATGTTTTACACCTTCCTCAACCAGACGGTGAAAGACAATCCAGATCTGCAAATAATTATCACTGCCGGCAATCACGATTCGGCGGCAAGACTGGAATCTCCCAAACCCCTGCTGGAATCATCCAACATACATATTATTGGTCTTGTAGAAAAAAAAGAAGATGGCAGCTTCGATTATGAAAAACTCATCATCCCATTAAAAGATAGACAGGGAGTGACTAAAGCATGGTGTATGGCAGTTCCCTTTTTACGCATGGGCGACTATCCTGTTATTACTGAAGCAGAAAATCCGTATACAGCTGGCGTTTCCGCATTTTATGCCGGGGCTTACGACTACACCTGTGCTAAAAAATCTGCCAACCAGGCCATCATTTGTATGGGCCACCTGCATGCCCAGCAAACCGACATGACCGATGTAGACAAATCCGTAGAACGTGCCATCATGGGTGGTGTGGAATGTATTGGTGCAACGGCTTTCCATGAAGATATCCGCTATGTGGCCCTGGGGCATATCCACAAAGCCCAGCGCATTGGTGGTAAAGAACATATCCGCTACTGCGGTAGCCCTATCCCCATGTCGTTTTCGGAACTGAATTACAAGCACCAGGTAATTGTGTTCGACCTGCAAGAACAAGGCATCAGCAATTTGAAAACCATCGAAGTACCCGTGTCGGTACCCTTAAAAAGAGTACCCTCGGTACACAGCACACTTGCCGAGGTAACGAATGCATTACAGCAATTACCTGTTGCGGGTACCGTTCATCTGCCAGCCCCATATCTCGAAGTGCGGGTGTTGCTCGATGGACCAGAACCTGGGTTGCGGCATAAAACATGTGCGCCTGGCTAAAATTGATGTTAAATACCCAGCCGCCAATAGCACCGACAGCCGGACAGCAACTGTCACCGAAGAAAGCATTCGTGAACTACAGCCCGCCGATGTATTGGAACAGGTGTATCAATCGCGCTACCACACTACGGTTCCCGCAGAACTACTACAATTATTTAACCAGGTGATCCAGGAGGTGGCCCAAACCGAAGCCGAATGAGAATCCTGGGTATCCGCATAAAAAATCTCGCCTCGCTCGAAGGCTTTACTGAAATTGATTTCACAAAGGAGCCTTTGTCCTCAGCAGGCATCTTTGCTATTACTGGTCCTACCGGCGCGGGTAAATCCACCATACTCGATGCGCTCTGCCTGGCGCTGTATGGTAAAACACCCCGTTACAAACAAGGGCAGGAAGCTGGCATCGATATTATAGATGTACAAGGTACTACCATCAACCAGGGCGATCAACGGGGCATTCTGCGCGATGGTGCCGGAGAAGGCTTTGCCGAGGTAGATTTTATAGGTACCGATGGGCAAGTACATACTGCCTCCTGGCGAGTAAGGCGGGCCAGGGACAAAGCCGATGGCGCTTTACGGCCCGATTCCATTCAGCTGATCAACAAACTATCCGCCGATGAAATAGAACGCCTTGTAGGCTTGAACTTCGAACAATTCAACCGCTCTGTATTACTGGCCCAGGGCGACTTTACAGCATTTTTAAAAGCAGCCAAAGATGAGAAATCAGCTCTTTTGGAAAAGCTTACGGGAACCCGTATTTATTCTGAAATATCCAGGCAGATATTTGCTAATTACAGTAAGGAAAAACGGGAGCTGGAAGACCTTAACCTGGAACGGGAAGGCATTGCCACATTGACACCAGAAGAGCTGGAAGCGCTGGAGCGGCAGAAAACAACTATGGAACAAAGCATAGCCATACAAGAAAAAGAAGCAACACTTTTAAATAAGGAAATGGACTGGCATGCTCAGCTTACATTATTGCAAACCGGTCTCGGCGCAGCAAAAAGTGCACAAGAGCAAGCCATTGAAGCCAGGAAAAATGCCGCAGGCCGTGAGCAGGAATTAAAGCAGGTAGAACAAGTGCAGCCTACCCGTACCTGGGTAGATGGACAGCAGGCGGCTGAAAAGCAAGGGGCCGAAAAGGCAGCAACGTTGCATCACTTACAAACAATGCTTGACAGCCTGCAACAGCAGCTGGAAATAGTAGACAAGCAACTACAAACTGCCCATGAATCCGCCGTTGCCGCTATTCAACAACAGGAACTAGCCGTACCACTTTTAGAAGAAGCTAGGGCATTGGATGTACAGATTAAAGAAAAAGCAGAACAGGCACAACAGGCCGCAACAGAAGCAAAGGCAGTTGAGGCTACCCATCAGCAACTGGAGCAACAATTACAGGAACAGCAGCAACAATCCGGGCAGTTACTGGCTTCTATTACGCAATTGCAGCAATGGAAAGCAGACAATAGTACCCGGCAGCCCATTGCCGAAAATCATGGCCTCATCAGCGCAAAACTCGGTGATGCGCAGGCCCTGCTGGATGCTGCACAATCGTTGTTGCCGGAGCTGGAACGTACACAAACCGCTATAGCCGAAGCAAAACAGTCAAAAGCTGACCTGGAAGCAACATCCGTAACTATTGCACAACAATTACAGGCAGAAAAGGAACTGCATACCGCAGCATCGCAGGCATTGGCAGGCATACCTGTTGCAACTGCAGAAAAAGAAAAAACAGCTACCGACTCCCGCATCGAAGACCTGGTTGCGGCCGAAGCACATTGGAAAATAATATCCCACAGCCAGGCAGACCTTCATACAGTAAAGCAACAACTGGCTGGCAATAAAAACGAATTAAACAATAAAACACCATTACTGGTACAGGCCTCGGGACAATTGGTGGTGGCTGCCGCAGAGCGGGATGCATCGCTCCGCATGTTGAATAAAGCACGCCTGGCTGCTGCTGAAAATGTGGCATCCCTGCGCTCACAGTTACTACCCGATGAACCCTGCCCCGTTTGTGGCAGCACAGCGCATCCCTATGTTACCGAACAGCCTCAATTGAATCATGTGCTGGCGGAGCTGGAAGCGGCACACCAGCAAAATGATAAAGCATATACCTCCTACCTGCAAACAGAAAGTAGTCTGCAGGAAACGATAAAACGGCTAACAGAAACCATCGCCTTGCAGGAGCAGGAAACAAGTGTAAAGAAAACTGTACTTGCAGCACATCAAAAAACCTGGGAAAGCTTTCTCATCTATCCCCATGCTGCTGAAATACCCGATGAGCAAAAAGCAGCCTGGCTGGCACAGCAACTACAGGATGCGAGGGCACAACAAAAAACCCTGCAACAGCAAATGCAGTTATACACTGCAAAAAAACAGGAGCTGGATGCACTGCAGCAAAAAATAAGTGCTCTGGAACGGCAGCAGCACGAAAACAGCAATGCCGTAAAAGACACAGACCGGCGCCTGCAATCCCTGCAGGATCAAGCGGCGCAATACCATAAGGAAGAGCAGCACCACAACCAGGCGTTGGCTACTATAGAGCAAAGCTTGTCTGCTTACTTTACCGCACCCGGGTGGTTTACGCATTGGAAAAATGATGCTGCGGCATTCGTGCAGCACATTAGTAAATTCGCCGAACAATGGAAAGCTACTGTTCAAAAGCTGGAAGAAGACTCCCGGCAGCATAGCGTATTAACGGCAACACTCGAAGCCACAAAGAGCCAGCTACAAAACACTTCAGTGGAAGTACAAAAGAAGCAAGCCGCACTCAGCGCTGTGAAAGAACAACAGGATACCCTTACGCAAAAGCGAAAAGCCATCTTTAACGGCGAGGCTGCCGCAACTATAGAGCAGCATTTAAAACAAGCTGTAACAGCAGCACAGCAGGCGGTGGACAAAATAAAGGCTGACAGGGAGCTGTTGCAAACAAGCCTTACCCGTACCACCACACAAAAAGAACAAGCTGAAAAGGATATACTGTTGTTGCAACAACAAGCCGAAACTTTCCATCAAAAAATACGGGACTGGCTGACTACATTCAATAGCCGCAATGCATCGGCATTAGATGAAGAGCGATTATCGCAATTGCTGGCATATAGCAGCGACTGGATAGAAACAGAACGTACCGCATTAAGAGCGATAGCCGATGCCATTACACAGGCGGAATCCGTATTACAGGAACGTACCACGCAACTGCAGCGGCATGAACAGCAACGGCTTTCTGAGCGAAGTGCCGAAGCGTTAAACGAATTACTGAACACCGTAAAAACAAACCTGCAACAACAGGTACAACAAAAGAACGAGATCGGTTTCCAGCTACAACAGGACCTGGCCAACAAACAAAAGATAGGCGACCTGCTGGGCATGATTGAAGCCAAAGCGCTTATCACCGAAAACTGGGCAAGGCTCAACGACATCATTGGCTCCGCAGATGGCAAAAAGTTCCGGCTCATAGCGCAGGAATATACGCTGGATGTATTGCTCAGCTATGCCAATATACACCTGGGCATGCTCAGCAACCGATACCTGCTGCAGCGCATCCCCAACACCCTGGGCCTGCAGGTGATAGATCAGGACATGGGCAATGAAGTGCGTACCGTGTTCTCTCTTTCGGGTGGTGAATCGTTCCTGGCTTCGCTGGCGCTGGCATTGGGGCTGTCCTCGCTGTCCAGCAGCCGCATGCAGGTAGAGTCGTTGTTTATTGATGAAGGCTTTGGCTCCCTCGACCCTGCTACGCTGAATATTGCGATGGATGCGCTGGAACGCCTGCAAAACCAGGGGCGTAAGGTGGGTGTGATCTCCCACGTGCAGGAAATGACGGAGAGGATACCGGTGCAGATAAAGGTGAGTAAGCAGCAGAGTGGCAAGAGCAAGGTGGAGTTGGTGGGCGTGTAAAAAACAGACAATGAAGTATAACAACAATAAAAACAAAAAATATTTAGGTGGCGTGCCCCTTCGGGTCGGGCTATCCGCTGCAAGTCCTCGCTGCGCTGCGGGCTTTCCGTTGCTATCCCTCACGCAGAGTGTTGAAAAATTGACAAAACCTCGTTTAAATGAATAAAATATAGATAATAGATGTTAGCCAAACTACGATTAGACCAAACCAAAAAATATGAACAGGCACTTGCTACCTACGAAATTTCGTGTATGCTGGTTGATTTTGTCTTAGGCCGCAAACATTATTTGCGGATAGGTTCAGAACAAGGTGGTATATCAAAATGGGATGATATAGTGATTGAAAAAGAACGGAATTCACAGATTCATATTCAAGTTAAAAGACAAACCTCAGGAGACTTTGGTAGTGATTTAGATGAATGCAATAGAAATGAATATAAAAAGGGGGATCGATTAGGTCAAAAACGCGACTTGTCACCTTTGGACGAAACCTTGAAAAGCTTGGCGGATTGGTTTGAAGACGTTGATATAACTACTATGTCTCCTAAAAGAGAGTTCTGGATTGAATTACCAGAACTAACTACGAAAATAAAGAAGGGGCTTCGCATAAAAGACTTAAAAGATTTATGTGATGTGCATATAAAGTCGGCTGTCACTACTGCTGCTGGTTTACAGGCTTTGGCTGATGCAGATGAAAATATCAAAAATTGCTTTGTGTGGCTTAAAAGCTGGTGTGATTTTAAAGATTGGGAACATATTTTAAATGTCTTTCAATTTCTCAAAGTCAAAAACTCCGGAATGGAGTCTGATATCGAAAGTAAAACTGAGAATAGGCTTACTGACATATTTGTTTCAGATAAGGTGAAAGAAGTAAGATCCAGAATTACTGCCTATACTAATGAAAATACTACTTTTTCAGGAGCCATTGGGCCTCGCAATCTATTATTTGAGCTAAAAGAATTTATTCGCTCGGATATTAATTTTTGGACACAATATGATGACAATGGTTCGCAATGGAATATATGCGGTACGCAGGATTTAGAATTCAACTCCCAGATAGAACGATCTAGCGTCATTGTCCCGAAGCTATGGAATAATACACTTCTTAATCATTTAAAAGTAAATGCAACCTATAAGCCGAATTGCAAATTGTCTGAAAGTCTGATGCGGATAGCAATTCATCAAAGCGGCGGCAAAATGTCGTATTTCACTGGTAAGGCTGATTGGGAACATCATTTAAAGTCAAAGATTGGGAACACCCTGGGGCTTTCAGACAATGATACATCAGGTCTCAACATAATAGAAAACAATGAACGCTTTCTTTCAGCCGAAATCAGGCCACTGGTTGGTATTGCTGATCAAGAAACAGATGCAGAGGAATTGAATAAAAATATGCTTTTAATTACTTGGCAAGCTATAAAAACTAAAATGGCTGATAAGATAAGGTTACTCAATACGAATCATTCCAGCGAGCTTAGGGATGCTATGGATAACCGTTGGCGAATCTGGGTGCCCCAATTTGATGACTCACCTGAAAAACAAAGAGCCCTTTTTAGAAAAATGCTTCATCCTAATGCAGAGGGGAAGGAAATAAATAGTGATATACGGATAGGCTCCAAAACTGTAGGTATACTTACAGACGGGTTGTGGCTGTTGCTGATTGCTTCGGTTTGCCTAGATAATGACGGTAAAGGTGATTGGAATAATATGGCCGGTATATACAATGCCAATACCATTGCATTACAATATTGGAGTGGGCTATTTGATGATAAAAAAGGCGTGAAAGAAGTAATCGAAAATTGCAAAGAAGTTATCGGAATGGAACACGCCGATTTATTGATATTTTCCAAGGTGCAGGCTTCTCATAGCGAGGTATTGGGGTTGAAAATTGATGAACCTGTTCAAAAGGAAAATACGCTGGCTGAAGGCAAACAATTAAAAATGTTAATGACATATAATATTCATCTACGCCAGTTAATTAATAAGGGAGAGATCAAAGGTATAAGCGACTATCTAAAAAATATGCTAATAAAAAAAGAAGAAATTGCATGAAAATTGAAGAGCTAAATACATTTATTGAAAGCCACATAGAAGGACGCTTTCAAAGAGAAACTGACCCTAGTGTAGCAAATCAGTTTTTGGGATTTGACACAAACCAAATAGGCAAAAAAGAAGTATTCCGCCTTCAGCGAATCACAAAAAATGGCAATCGCCATAACTGGAAGACATTACTTATGGTTGAATTAAAGGACAAGGAAGATATTCAATCAGCATTACAATGGTCTGCTACAGTAAAGGATGCTCTGCTTGATCCTGAAACCGCTGATCTGTATCTGTTGATCCTATTTGACAGCAACGATATCGACATTTCCATTGATGAATGTTATAGCATTGAATCTTCTGAAAAGTACTGCAGGAAATATATACAGAGGCCGGGGCAAGCAGCCCATGAGTTAATCGACAGGACTTTTTTAAGCAAATTGGAAGATACCCAGTTACAGGATGATGCCGTAGATCCAATTAATACAGCTATGGCTGCTACGGCAGAAAAACACCTTTGGTTCACTGTGGAGGAACAAAAAAAATGGCGTGCTGCATTATTGTCTAATGAAACAGGTAATGAATTAATAGAATCTCTTTTTCCTGAAATAAAAAATTAAAAATGATTCATCTAAATCACATAAACATTCGAAATGCAAGGCGATTTGGGGAAAATGTCGATATTGACTTTGGTAAAGGAGCAACCATTTTACTGGCCCCTAATGGGACTGGAAAGACAACCGTTTTTGAAGCGATTGAATTAGCACTGACAGGGAAGTTGGACAGAGTTGGAGAACCTCCGAATGCTTTGGTCAGAGATCAGCAATCAGGCTTAGATATTCAGCTGAAATTTAGTAATGACCTAATATGTCAAGTTGCTTACCAATTGAATAAAGATCTTATATTAAACGGTGATCACGATAAATTGTTTGGAGACAAAATTGACTCCATTCCCTATCTTTTAAGATTAACTCATCTGCTTGAACAGCGCGGAAAAGATTGGTTTGTTGGAGCGGAAGAAAATGATGCCGGTTCTCGCTTGGATAAATTGTCGATTGGCAGAGAATTGAATCATATTTTGGCCAAAAAACAGAGTATTACAGGTGCTCTTACCAAAGAACAAAAAAGGCTAGAGGATAAATTATCCAAGTCAAAGGAAATATTGGATGAATTTAAGGCCCTGCTTGCTCGGCAAAGCCAGTTCCAATCGAATGCTGAGCGTATTCCATTGTCCGAAATCATTTCACAGCTCAATAATACATGTAAGAATGCTAAGCTCGATATTAAAGCGAAGGCAGAAGATAACGTGGATTCAGTGGCGGCATTTTTCGAGCAGATTAAATCAGCCGTCAATCAGCTAATAAGCAACAATTTATTGACAGCGAATCAGTATGCCGAATTGGACAGCCTTATCCAATTATACTCTGATAACTTAAAAATATTAGAAACAAAAGCCAAGGAGCAAGACAATAATAACGTTGCCTTATCTGAAAAGGAAAAATCTAGATTAAATGGTCAGAAATCCTTTGACAGAGCTAATGAACAACTGCAAAATCGGGAAGCCCAATTGGATAAGTTGAAAGAAATCAGGAACTTATTTTCTGAAAGAGACATAACGATTAATGAGATAACAAATTTAAGAAAAGAGATAAATAAACAAGAAGAAATTCGAAAAAGGGATTTAGAGGATTTAAGAAAAATAGAAGATGTAATAGAAAAAACAAACAAGATTTTTGATAACTATCGATTTATAGATAATGATATTGAGAAGAACGAAAATGAAAAGTCTCTTACAGCAAAACTCTGGGAGCTTCAAAAAAAGTGGGAGCAGACTTCATCAAACATTAAAGAAATCCAAGAGGTAAAAATACCCTCGATTGAAAAAGATAAAATATTTTTAGAAGGAGCATTACTTGCTTTAAATGAAAGCTTGGCGAATGCCACTGCGGTTCGTAAGGAAAAAGAAAGGGTGTTGAAATCGTTAAGGCAAGCTTCGGGAGATATACAACAGGCGGTAAGTACCATTGCTTCTAATATTTCTGATGCCGCTACAGATTGTCCCGTATGTGAGGCAAAGTATAATCCAGGAGAGCTAAAGGATAGAATAACAAGTGCCTTGAATAAGATCAATCCACTTATATCGATAGCCGTAGAGGAAGAAAGCGTAGCAATAAAAACCGAGGCCGACATTAAAAAAACGCTTGATGAAAATAAGAGTGCCCTGGATAAAGCAAATGCTGATTTACAAGCACAAAGAAATTTGTTGACAGAATATACTGATACTCAGGAAAAGATCATAATTCCCAATTTTCCTAATTGCAAAAGCTCAGTTGAAGCAGCGAGATTCCTTGAAGAAAAAGAAAAAAATGCAAATAAAGCCATTGAAGCCCTTATTCAACGTAAAGGCAGCCTGGAGCAGAAACCAACTGAAGAATCACTGAACGAATCAAAGCTTCGAAAAGCAGAGTTAGAGAGATTAAACACTATTCACGAAGGGAAAATCAAAGCCTCAAATATCACTCTTTTGAACAAAGAGCAATCACTCAATGATTTAATGCCCAAAATTGAAAATGAATCGATCGAGAAGGTTAACGCAGATATTACATCAATACAAAATTCGGTAGATGAAATTAAAAATCGGGTTCGGGAATTAACACTTTCAAAAGAGACTCTTGAAAAAGAGATTAAAGAGCTAAAAAACCAGATAATCGAATGCACTGAATTTATTGCAAAGGTAAAAAGCCAACAGGACGGTATCCAAAATAAATGGAGCAGTGCCAGGCTAGAGAATTATCCTGTCAAAGATAGGTTAGATGAAGCGAAGAAATCACTTTCTGAAAGTCAGAATAATTTAAATGCAGTAAAGAGTGAATTAGAGAAGATTGACCAGGAAATTTCTCGGTGGCGTAGTGCGGAAAGCTATTTAAAGGTGGTAGAAGAAATCAAGACCAAAATTGCCCCTGACAGTGAAGAGGTTTATTTGGAGCGGCTAAACAGCCAAGTAATCTCAGATGAGGCTTTAGTTAAGGATTTTGTCCTAAAACATAAAACCTTTACTGATTTTTTTGCAAATGCGAAAAAGGAACAAGACACAATACACAAGCACATTACAGCAATTAATCCATCGTGGACAAAACTACTGAAACGGATTGTAGTTGATTCCAGATTTTCCGATGGCGAACTTTTAAGCAGTGGCACATACAGAAATAGAACTTATGCCAATATTAAAACTGCACTTCATAATAATCCCGTTGATGTTATCCGTATAGCCAGCGAGGCTCAATTAACCGACTTGCAACTCACGTTTATGCTGGCAATGGCTAAAAAACACCAATGGACACCTTGGAAAGCTTTATTGCTAGATGATCCCACTCAACACCATGACTTGGTACATGCATCTGCTGTATTTGATGTGCTTCGTGATTATATAATCGATATGGATTTTCAGATAATGATGAGTACGCATGATTCTACCCAAGCCAATTTTTTTTATCGCAAGTTGCAAAATGATGGCATAGATGCAAAAATTTACAGGCTAAATGCTGCTAGGAATGGCGTTATAGCAGAGAGATTAAAATGATTTAAAAAAGAGGGCTTTTCGAATTTAGTACTAAAAGAAAGAGGGTATAGCTAGCTTAGTCAATTTTTAACACTGAGAAAAATATGAATATTATCAATCTATTGTTCAGGTTGTTTTTAACCTTTAATGCTACTTCATTGATTTTGGTAGTTTATTTGGTTAAAGAAAAAATAGTAATAAACAGCTGGTTGTCTTGTTTTTTAAATATGTCATATTGGTGTTCTTATCTACTGTATTTAGCTATTCCTGTTTTGTTGACATTTTTCAGTCTATTACTATCTAATAAGCTGGCCGATGACAGCATTGAAGCAGAAAGGAACCAGCCTGTAATAAAGGAAGTAGAACAAGCTAATAATGCCTATTTACCAAGTTACCTAGGATACTTTTTTGTCGCTTTAAGTGTGCCTCATTGCGACACATTGATTTTCGTTTTTATAATTCTGTTTCTTTTCACTTTCCTGTCACAGACACTTTACTTTAATCCTTTGTTTTTAGTTTTTGGTTATCATTTTTACTATGTAACTACTGAAACGAACATCAAAATATTCGTGATTTCAAAACGAAACCTGAAAAACCCCAAGGGATTAGGTTTCCCAAATTTGAAACGAATCAATGACTTTACATTCATCGATAAAAACAAATAAAAGTATGAATCACCTTTTAGCAAAAACGAAAGGCCGAAATGGAGACTTTTTTAAAGTAATTTCAAACAGACAGATTTTTGATATTCCTGATGACCTAAATAATGGAATTGAGTATAACTCCGATTATAAGCTCGAAGATGACGAATGGTTTGCAATCACTGAGTTTTCTGAAAAGGAATACTGCCTTGATTTTTTAATGACAAGATTTGTATCAACAGATTACAACCAGCTTTCAAGAGCGGGGTATCATAATATAGATTACTTAGTCGCTTATCAATCCGGAGTCTATTGCTTTCAAAAGTTACACCCAAGTCAGTTTATTAGAAAAAGATATTTTTCAATTTCGGACCAACCCGATTTAGAAAATACTCCAATCATTATAATTAACCAAATTCCTGATGCGATTTATGTACGTGAGGAAGACACACTATACTTTAGAAAGTTACCTGCAATAACAACCATATTTAAGGGTATTTATGAACTTTATAAAGAAGCAACACAAGAAGAGACTGAAGCTTTTCTGGAAAATAATTTCGTAAATCTAATTGATGATTTTAGCGCAGATACGGTAAAAAAAGCAAATAGAAAGCGTATTGCAATGGCTCAGGCAACGCTACAAAATTTTAACCGACGGGAGAAGAAGCAAATATTTAGCTACATCAGAGAATATTGTGCAGACCTGGAATTTGATGAAGACGCAGAGAACTTTTCAATATCAAATGAGGAGGATTTGAAGAAACTACTTTATGGTATTGAACAGCGCTACTATACGACAAAAGTAGGTAATGAAAAGCGATTAGCTAACTCCGTTATACCAGTCTAATATCAAGACTGAATAAACATTAACATAAAAGGTAAGACTGCTTAGCTCGATAATAAAATTCTTCTTATACCGTAATGTTAAAATGCTTATTCAAACTAAGGTATTTATCGACACCTCCCGCGTGATGGATAGCAGCGGAAAGCCCACAGCGAGGTACGAGCGAGGATTTGGAGCGAATAGCCCGACCCCTGCCAGCAGTATTTTGTAGTTCTTTGATAAATGTAAAACGGGCAGGGGGCACGCCCTGGTAAAGAAACTATTTCTTTTCAATCAACTTCTCCAGCTTGTCGATCATTTCCTTTTGTTGTTGCAGCATACGTTCGTATAACTCCGCCATTTTATCAAGGGGATTGAAAGTTGGTGTGTTGTTTATAATGCTTGCAAATTGTGGACTGGAATGGTCGTGATTGTTGAAAGTATTTGAAATGACGTTTATCGCAGC
>Ga0207420_1000839_pt1 | contig 23076 bp, 20 predicted proteins | sample ThiBio_inoc_biof_FD_183941 | JGI IMG/M metagenome (GOLD analysis project Ga0207420, IMG submission 183941) | Wastewater bioreactor microbial communities from Cape Town, South Africa - Thiocy_inoc_biof (SPAdes) | ecosystem: Engineered > Bioremediation > Thiocyanate > Unclassified | place: South...
CGACCCTCAGCAGTCCCTTTTCCCTTTACAGGGGGCTTACTTTTGAAAATTAAAGAAAACCGGGCAGAAAATGTCCTGTTTACGTAACAATAAATATTAATCCCGGTTTTACCGGACAACAATAATAATATATATAAAAGAGAAAAGAATAGTACCTATGTAGGCTTATTTATATTGATAATTTTTATAGGAGGATTGTTCCGTGTACTTTGGTTTTTCTGGTTAGTAGGACTAATCCCATTAGCAAAAAACAAAAGACAATTATTTTTTTATTCGACATTGTTGAGCTTAGGTGTTATTTCATCATTAATTGTCCACAAGTTATTCGTAGAATTTGTTCCAAATTATTCTTCATCACTTGTCGAATCATTGAAAAATGGAGAAGTAAAAAATGTGATTTTTTCGACGCTCCGTCATTTTGTTAAAAACGTCATCAATTATTTTTTCTCCAAGCAGAACGGCATTGTATACATCTTTATGAAATTTTCTACTGCAGGTGCGGTGATGTTTTTTACGATTTTGGCACTTAAATATAAATCAAAACTGAATATTGCCTTAGCGTTAATTGGATTGACTAATTTCCTGTTACTCTTTATATTGTATGATGCATTTGATTGGCGTGAAATTAGAACGATGTCTCCTTTATTTTATTTTTATATTCTCTTCATAGTATTAGAAGTAGAATGTTTTATTAAATATATTAATGTTTTTGTCTTGATAGTAATTTTTGCTTTAAATATAAAGACATCTAAACAATGGATTGCAGAAAGGAATATTATAGATTTATCAATAGTTAATAAAGAACGAATGGCATATAATGAAATATCAAAAGTAATCCCAAATAATAAAGTTATTTTATTGGATTATATTCCAAAAGATTACACTTGGGAATTACTCAATCTTCCATTACAAAACATCAATAATCATCAAATAAGGTATATAATTAAATACTATGATGTTGGAAAAACTCATTATGATTATATTTTAAAGAGACCAACAATAGATACTACAAGTAAAAAGATTATTGATAATGAGTATTATGTGTTAGTTAAAAATGAATAAATATAACATCAGCATTACGTTTGTTTTCAAGCAACTATCTAATAGTTTAAAGAATTTTTGAGTTGAGAATATATTGACAATTGTAAAGCTAATTTTGAGCTTGTTTATGGCAAAATACCAAATCGTAAAGAGTGGTTGAAGTTTATGTTAAAAAGTGAATTGAATAAACTAATATAATATATGATTATGATCCCCTTCAACAAACCCTACCTCACAGGTAAAGAAACACAATATATAGAAGAAGCTGTTCGTTCCGGAAAAATATCCGGTAATGGAATGTTTACGCAAAAATGTCAAGCTTTTTTTGAGGAACGTTATGGTTTTAAAAAATGCTTATTGACCACTTCTTGTACAGACGCTTTGGAGATGGCAGCTATCTTATGTGATATTAAGCTCGGCGATGAGGTAATTGTGCCAAGTTACACTTTTGTTTCATCGGCATTGGCATTTATTCGTCAAGGTGCGAAAATCGTTTTTGCAGATAGTGAATCTAATCATCCAAATATAGATGTAGATAAAATTGAGGAGTTAATCACTCCTAAAACTAAGGTTATAGTACCTGTGCATTATGCTGGTATGTCATGTGATATGGATAAAATTATGGCTTTGGCTGAGAAGTATAATTTGTTGGTAGTAGAGGATGCAGCACAGGCAATAGATTCATATTATTATAGTGCGGACAGGTCGCGACCTGTCTGTACAGGTAGCATAGGACATTTCGGATGCTTTTCCTTTCACGAAACAAAGAACATCATTTCCGGAGAAGGTGGTTTATTAGCTATCAATGATGAACGTTTTATTAAGCGTGCTGAAATCATCTGGGAAAAAGGGACAAACCGTGCTGAATTTTTCCGTGGTGAAGTCAATAAATACGGTTGGGTTGACACAGGTTCTTCTTTCTTACCATCGGAAGTAATCGCCGCTTTCCTATGGGCACAGTTGGAAAATTTGGATGATATTCAAAACAAGCGTAAGCAAATTTGGAATCAGTATTACGAGGGACTGAAACCGCTGGCGGATAAGGGCTGTTTTGAACTGCCTGCTATTCCCGAGTATGCCGAAAATAATGCACATATGTTCTATTTAGTACTGCCTTCATTAGAAAAACGAAGTAAGCTTATCTCGTATTTAAAAGAAAATGGCATTTTGTCGGTATTTCATTATATCAGTCTACATACCAGTGATTTCTACAAAAATAAACACGATGGCAGAGACCTTCCAAACTCTGATCGATATACCGACTGTTTGGTGAGATTGCCTATGTATTATGAGTTGAAGGATGAGGAGATGGAGAGAATTGTTAATTTATTAATAGAACTTTATGAATAATAAAAACAAAGTATTTACAGGGTTGCTTATTGGGCTAAATTTTCTCTTTGTAATTTATTATATTGTTTTAGCAATATACTCTCGTCCACATTATGATGATTTACATTTCCTATGGAAGCTACGTGAAATGTCTATTTTTGATTATGTCAAGGATATGTACTTCGATCGTTCGGGTAGGTTTATGGGTTATTACATTAATGGACTTGTATTTAAAACAATTCTTTTAACAGGGAAATATTGGTTTTTCCCTATTCTATTTGGAATAATAGGAGTAATATTAACTATAATTGGTACAAAACGATTATTAAAATTAAACTATGGAATTATTCAAATAAATGCTGTTTTATTATTCTATAATTTATTTGTATTAACTAATATTGATTTTCCTGTATTTTTCTGGTTGTGTGCTATGTCTTACTACTTATTAGTGCCTTCAATGATATGTTTAATCGGATTGCTGTTAACCAAGGAAAATAATGTTTTTGAATGGGTGTTGATGGTTGTGTTGACTTTGTTTTTGGGTGGTGGACAGGAAGCATTTACTCCAATTGTTTTGTTTGTATTTGGTGTTTTATTATTAGCTCGATTAAGAAATAACAATTGGAATTTCAAACTAACATGGCAAGATGTTAGAGTTAAGAAAATTACTATTATTTCAGTAATTATGATTATTGCATTATTGGTTGTAATTGTGGCACCCGGCAATTATAATAGGTTAACAGACACAGAGCAGTTTAGACAACCTGAAACATTAGTGCAATACATACGAGGTTTTGTACAAGCAATAGGGATGTTTTTCTATTTTATTACATTTTCAATACCATATTACGCAATTTTATCTATTGTATTGTTTATTGCTTTTGGTGAAAATATAAGACAGATAATTGGATCAAATATAAGACAAGTTTTAATTATTTCAATAATAGTTTATTCTGTTTATCTTTTATTGAGTGTATTTCCATCAGTATATTTATGGGGTGGATTTGGTATTCAACGAAATTATACGCATCTTGTTTTTATAAGTATGTTGTTTTTCTCTTTTTGGATGATGTTATTATTAAATAAATTTATTGACAAAAAATATATAACACTTGCGATTAGCTCTATAGCCGGTTTAATTTTTTTAATTGGTGTCATGGTGGTTAATATATATTCTGATAGTAAATCAGCAAAGGAATATGCTAATAGTGTTGATGGTAGAATAATGAATTTAATAGAGATACAGGCGAATAATACATCTAAAGACAGTATTGTAACAGTTACTCCAATTTTAACACCCTACACAACAAGTGTAAAATATAATATTTTAAATGTACTTGGAAAGACTAAGAATCCTAGGCCAGTTTTATATTACATGTCAGATACTGACTTAGCTCCAAATGAGTACTCCTACCATTTTACAAAGTTTTATAATTTTGACTTTCAAATACAATTAGAAAGAGAATGAAATTTGTTAAAAAGTGATTCAGTTTATTAAGCTCAATTTTCAATTTTTACCTCAATGTTGTAAATATGGTGTCTTGAACCAAGCTTAATGTCTAAAAATTGCATTACAAAACACTTGAAAATTGTAGTACATATCATCTTAAAATTGTAGTGTAAAACATCGGTTCAACTGGTACAAAATAATAGAGTAAGTACATATCATCTTAAAATTGTAGTGTAAAACATCTGAATTTTGTAGTTTGTAAAATATTTGCATAATAAAATTTGTCGGCATAGCTTATAAAAAGCGAATCATAGAACAGGAAATAACGAATAAACTCGCAGCTTCGGGAGCTGTTCTCATCCATCGACACAATTTTGCTTATAAAACCAGTGATTATCAATGGTGTATATATAGTTCAATTCCTTTTTTAGAGATATAATTTACACACCGATTATAGTTTGATAAAATCCGCTTTGATATTCTTGATTAACTCTTTGTCAATAACTAACTCTTTTGCATAGGATTCAAAGTTGGCAACGGCATTGGCTACAGTGTCAATTAGGGCTTTGTAATCTGGAATGTCGTTATTCAGTCCCACTGTTTCCAAATCTTCACGAGTGATACCCTCATTTTTACCATTTACGGTCAGTGAATGTCTGTTAGAATATGCAGGAGCGGTTAAATCTACGCTGTATGTTAAATCGTATGCAGGAGATAATCTCCAAGCACCTTGACGATTCATACAAAATGAGAAGTTTTTGGAATGATCATCTACATTACGAGCGATAACGTTAAATATCATACGTAAGTATTGTTGTTTACTATCTTCGTATGGCAGATTTAGTCGTCTGATTACTGCGAAAATATCCTCATAACTATCGCTTGCAGGAGACATTGCTGCAAATGTTTGTATATGTGTTTTTTCATTTCCATTACGATCGAATCGTTGAGTCAGAAAATGTGTTATACCTTCATATGTTCTTAACTCTGACGACATCATATCAATCCCCGCGTCTAATGCCATTCTATAATAAATATATTCTAATTTAGCAAAAGGATAAGCTGAGTTATCGTCATATTTAAGAATATAATGCTGAAATCCTTCAGGTATTAATCCTTGACCGGATATAACGTTTCCGGTATCCTTATTTAAGGCAATAATTGCCTTCGGACGCTTTCCACCCGGCGATGAACTTATTTTTATTAAATCTTGCCACAAGATAGAATTCTCTTGATTTAATACAGTTGTTTCTCGTGCGTTCAATACCTGTTTTGCAAATTCGTATAATCTTTGCACATCAACCGAAAAAGCAAAGTTATCACCCAGCTTATGTGCAGGCTCATACTCTAAAGCTCCCATTGCCCTACTACCGATAAATGAGAGGTGATCCACCGGATTTATTTTCTTAGTTGGAATATTGTTATCACGTAACCATACTTTAAATAGAGAGTTTCCCCATTTATCAGGTAATGAATCAGCAATCATCGGAGGGAGTCCTTGATATAACTTATCCTTATCACCCGTCCACGGAAGTTGCTTTTGGCTGCGGGGTGAGTTTATAGACATGGTCAACGGAGCAATATCTAATCCTTGTTCAAGAAATAAAGGGTCATATTCAAAAATAGCAGCTCCTACTTTCTTATCCCATGAAAGATAGCCTACATCTATTCCCCATAATTTCACTTTTACGACATTTGTTTCCATAGCTTATTTCTTAATTTGTTTTTTAAATAATGCACGTGGACTCTCCGGCAATTCCGGTAATAGCTTCTCTATTTCCTCCAGATTGTCAATTGCCCTAAGCAGTTTGATAAACGAGGCTAATGTGATTCCTGTGGAGGATTCGTTCTCAAAAGAACTTATGGTAAACACACTCAATCCAGACTTTTCGGAAACTTCTTTTTGAGTATATCCCATCCTTTTGCGATAGTCACTATACTTTTTTCCAAGCTCCCTGATTATATCGCTTCCTGATTTTTCGTATAATTCGCTGTACATAATTTCAAATATTGATTTTTTTGCAAATATAGATAAATCTATAATAATAGCAAAATAAACCATATGATTATAGATTTATCTATAGTTGATAGCGGGAGCGATTAAGTTTGTAGTGCAAAATGTAAATTTTATCTTGTACCTGGTTCTTTTGTTGAATTATCAACCAAAATACATTATCTTTGCCTAAACTTTAATCACTAATTTTTAAAGTTTAAGAGTGAAGACTACTAAAATCTTAATCTGTAACTCATCATCATTAATTCTTGAAAAACTCAATGAAACTAACCATCATCACCATAAATTACAATAACGCAGCAGGTTTGAAACTAACCATGGAAAGTGTATTTGCACAAACATACAAAGATTTTCAATATATAATTATTGATGGTGCCAGTACAGATGGTAGTGTGGAATTGATTGAATCTGTAAAAACAAATTATACGATAGTAGAGACAAGTCGCGACTTGTCTCTACTATCATCACGCGACTTGTCTCTACTGTCCGAATCCGACACCGGTATTTACAATGCCATGAACAAAGGTATTCTTATGGCAAAAGGTGAATATATTCATTTTCTAAATTCAGGTGATTGGTTGGTGGATGAGAGGGTAGTGGAGGATATGTTGAACGAGGTATATTCAGAAGAAGTGCTTGATAAGAATAAGCTTATAGAACAAACAAAAGAATCGATCACTGAGCGTAGTCGAAGTGAAGGACCAGATATATTTGTTGGTAATGTGATAAAGGTAAGACAAGATGGGAAAAGAAAATATGTTAAACATGATAATACAAATATCAGTCTGCTTACATTTTATCGTGGCACTATCCAGCATACGTCAGCATACATAAAACGTTCATTATTTGATAAATATGGTTTGTATGATGAAAATCTTAAAATTGTTTCCGATTGGAAATGGTATCTGCAAGTGGCAGGCTTAAATAAGGCTGATGTACGATTTACTGATCGTTATGTCAGTTGCTTCGATATGCATGGAATCAGTAGTACTAATTTGAAGTTAGACAAAGCAGAACGGCGACAGGTACTGGAAGAACTTATTCCAACACCCATTTTGACTGATTATGATACTCATGCTTTTGATATTGAACAAATACAAAGACTCAAACGCTATCCGTTGATTTATAAGATGATGTGGTTTTTTGAAAGAGTGTTGTTTAAGATTGATAAATGGAGGGGAAAAAGAGGGTGGAAATAGTATGTTTATATTAATAATGAAAGAGACTATGCAATATGACAAGATTGAATTTGATTGTCCTTGTGGCATTTGGAAGGATGTGCCATCATATGAAGGAAGGCGAGTTCATATTAAACAAATAATTATTGAAGACTAACCATGCTTTTTCAAATTATTGAAGTCATATCGACTTTTTGTTAGTTTTATGTTTTATCTCTATTCTATGATTTCCGTACTTTTTTTGTGATATATACAGATATATTATGTGTGTTTTTTAATAGCTTATATGCTTTGTTTCCCGTTGTAAACTATAGGTCTTAATTTTATGTCCTACATAAATTGTATGTTAATTGTATATTTATTGTGCTATTGTTAATGTGCTGATTTTCAGTGCTTGTATATTGTTAAATAAGTATGTAATTCTCTAAGAGAGATATGTAAGTCTCAATAAGAGAGAGAAATGATAGTAGAATAAATTAGATTAAAAAACAAAAAAATCAAATCTCGCATTTTGCGTTTCGCATTTTGCGAGATAATTATTATATTTGCAGCATGTTTAAAAATCCTCTATCATGACTCAACATAAACCTCATAATCCTTTCCTTGTTGTCGGATATTTTAGTCCGGATTATTTCTGTGATCGAGAAGTTGAAACTGCCAAGATTATTTCAGCACTTGACAATGGAAGGAGTATCTCGTTAATCAGTCCGCGCCGCTTCGGAAAAACAGGTTTGATTCATCATGCTTTTCATAAAATATCTCAAGAACATAAAGACACAGTGTGTGTTTATTTTGATATATTCTCAACACAGAATTTAAGTGATTTTGTACGAGTTTTTGCTCAAAGTGTGCTTGGTCAGATAGATAGTAGTGTAGATAAAACAATGAAGAAATTTGTTGCCTTTTTCAAAAGTTTTCGTCCTGTGTTGTCTTATAACTCACTTTCAGGACAACCTGAAATCAGTGTTAAAATTGAACATGAAACTGCTTCTAATAGTTTACAGGAGATATTCGATTATTTGAGTCAATCGCATAAAACATGCTATATTGCAATAGATGAATTTCAGCAAATTGCAGAATATCCGGAAAAGGGAACAGAGGCACTCTTACGCTCTTATATTCAGTTTCTTCCAAATGTAAGATTTGTTTTTTCAGGTAGTCGGCAGCACTTGATGAGTGAGATGTTTCTTTCTGCTAAACGCCCATTCTATCAAAGTACACAAATTATGTTACTTGATGCTATTGATAAGAATGCATATTTCGATTTTGCTAAATCTCATTTTCAAAAGAATGGTTTTATACTTTCAAAAGAGTGTTTTGATAATATTTACGAGCGTTTTGATGGTCACACCTGGTATGTTCAGTCAATACTTAATCGCTTATATGAATATCGTCAGAATATTGATTCCATTGATATTATAACAGGTGCTTTGTTGGAGTTGATACAGGAAAATTCTTATAGTTATCAAGAATTGTTAAATGCTTATTCAATTGTGCAAGTTAGTTTGCTTACGGCGATAGCAAAAGAGAAAGTGGTAACACAAATAAATTCAGGTGATTTTATTCTAAAATATCAACTTAAAAATTCGAGTAGTGTAAATCGTGCATTACAAAAATTATTAGATAATGAATTAGTATATAAATCTGCAAAAGGATTTATTGTTTACGATCGTTTTTTATCTTTATGGTTAGAGAAATTTTAAATAAACTTACTTATGTAAGAGAGGAAAATGATAGTAGAATTAATTACGATTGGGAATGAAAAATTAAATCTCGCATTTTGTATTTCGTGAGATAATTTACTTGATAAATCAAATCATCTTATTTCAAATCAATTTATTTCAAATTGATTTATTATATTTGTACTTTATTTTTAAAATTCTTATTATGAAAACGCCTTTTGTGTATGGACATATAGCAATTGATGAAAATTACACCAATAGAGAAAAAGAAATTAGGCAGTTGAGTGCAAATTTTCTGGGGCTAATCAATACTATTATTATTTCTCCACGTCGTTGGGGAAAAACTTCACTCGTAAATCGTGTATCTGAAATATTAGAAAAGGAGTATGCAAAGGAAATTGTTGTATGTCGTTTTGATGCTTTTACTTGCCGTAACGAGGATCAGTTTTATCGAGCTTTTGCTAATGCAGTAATGAAAGCAAGCTTCTCAAAATGGGATAAATTTGTTGAAGCTTCGAAAAAGTATTTAGGTCGCTTTGCACCTAATATCTCATTTTCTGATACTGCACAATCTTATGAGTTATCTTTTGGCGTCAAATTTAAAGATCACGATATGTCTATTGAAGAGATTCTGGATCTACCACAAACTATCGCAAAAGATACCGGTAAAAAGATAGTAGTTTGTGTTGATGAGTTTCAAAAAATCACCGATTATCCTGAAAGTTTAGAATTTCAACAAAACCTTCGTGCACATTGGCAGATGCACGATCGAGTTTGTTATTGCTTGTATGGCAGTAAACGTCATTTGTTGGCTGATATCTTTAGTAGTTACGATAAACCATTTTATAAGTTTGGTGATATAATTTTTTTAAACAAAATAGGACGGCTTGATTGGATTAATTTTATTCAGGAACGTTTTGAAAAAACAGAAAAGAAGATTGCACCGGAGTTATGTGGTCGTATTGCCGATTTTGCACAAAATCATCCATATTATACGCAACAACTCAGTCAACAAGTGTGGTTACGTACCGACAAAGAATGTAATGATGTGATTTTGGAACAGTCGATACGAGATTTAATTGCGCAGTTAAGCCTGCTTTTTATTAACATAATTGACAATATGACAATACGACAAGTCAACTTTCTCGTCGCAATTGTTAACGGAGAGATTAATTTTTCTTCTAAAAGTGTGTTGACAAATTATGACTTAGGAACTTCTGCCAATATTAAAAATCTTAAAAAAGCACTCTTAGATAAAGATTTGATTGATATTCTACCTGATGAAAAGATTATTATTCAAGATCCTGCATTTGAATATTGGATTAAAACGGAATATCTTAAATAATAGCACCTATGTTCTCCATTATCATTCCACTATACAATAAAGAAAAATATATAGCTAAAGCCATTCAATCGGTTTTGGCTCAGACTTTTCAAGAATATGAATTGATAATAATTGATGATGGCTCAACAGACAACTCATATCAGATAGCAAAAAAAACTACAGATCCCACGCAAGCTCGGGACGCTTTGCGAATTCCACATTCCACATTAATAACTCAAGAAAACTCCGGTGTTGCTATTACACGTAATCGTGGTGTGGAATTAGCTCAATATGATTATATTGCTTTTTTAGATGCTGATGATTGGTGGGCACCGACCTATTTGGAGGAGATGAAGATGCTGATTAAAGAGTTTCCTGATGCAGCTTTATATACTTCTTCTTACTATTCAGTTAAAAACAATCAAAACAGACCTGCTAAGATTGGTGTTCCTAATGATTTCATAAAGGGGTATTTTGATTATTTTAAAGTATATGCCAATTCTCATTGGATGCCGGTGTGGACAGGTGCAACAATTTTACGAAAAGATAAATATCTTGAAATGAATGGTTTTAAACCTCATTTAAAGCTTGGAGAGGATTTTGATTTGTGGGTACGTATTGCTTTGAAGTATAAAGTAGCCTTACTAAATAAGCCTTTGACGTATTATAATCAGGATGTGGAGCAGGCGGCAAGAGCTATAGGGAAGTTGCATAATCCGAATACACATATGCTGTGGAATTTGGAGTATCTTGAAGCTGAAGAAAAGAAAAATCCGGATTTAAAGCAGATGTTGGATAATTTGCGGACTTATGGCCTGTTCCCATACTATTTAAATAAAGAAACAAGGGAATTGGCAAAACAAGAGCTTGCTAAAGTAGATTGGGAAAGGCAACCGAAAGCTGTTCAAAAGAAATACCGGCATCCGATAGTGTGGTTAAAAGTCCAACAAAAGATAATGTGGTTTGCGTCGAGAATAAAGAAAAAATTGTATAATGTAATAGCTTAAAGAGAATAGTTTCACAGAGTAACACAGAGGAAACACAGAGTAAACATTGTGTGACACTGTGAAATAACATTGTGAAACACTGTGTAACTAAAAAAAGAAAAGGTACCACAGAGTAAACTTAAAAAACAAATATAACATTGAAAAAATTAAGTATAAAAAATAGTACAATCCAATTTCTTGCCTTTGTGAGTGAAAAGGGCGGTGAAACTGTTGATATTACCTTTCAGAATGGTGATTTGTGGGCGAGTGAAAAAGTGATGTCAGCACTTTACGGCATTGACCGAAGTGGCATTGCTCGTCATATAAAAAATATTTTTGCTGATGGCGAGTTGGATGAAAAGAGCACATGTGCAATTTTTGCACAGATGGGTAACGATGATAAACAAACCTATCATACAAGGTTTTACAATCTTGATATGATAATATCGATTGGATATCGCGTTAATTCCGTACAGGCAATAAATTTCCGACGATGGGCAACCACAGTGTTGAAAGAATTTGCCAAAAAAGGTTACATTATCGACCGTAAGAGAATGGAAAACGGACGTTTCTTTGACGAAGATTATTTTGAACATTTGCTTGCTGAAATTCGAGAGATTCGTTTGAGCGAAAGACGTTTATATCAGAAAGTTACTGATATTTATGCTACTTCCTCCGATTATGATGTTTCATCACCGCTAACAAAGCAGTTTTTTGCAACAGCGATGAATAAGCTTCATTGGGCAGTGCATCACAATACTGCTGCCGAATTGATTTATAATCGTGTCGATGCACAAAAATCCAATATGGGTCTGACTACTTGGGAGAATGCGCCCATGGGGAAAATTGTCAAAACTGATGTATCAGTAGCTAAAAATTACTTAACAACAGAAGAACTGGAGAGTTTGGGGCGAATAGTGAATGCCTATCTTGACTTGGCAGAAGATCGTGCTAAAAAAGGAATTCCAATGACAATGAAGGATTGGGCGACTCGCTTAGATCGTTTTCTGCTTGCCGATGACCGTGATTTATTGAAAAATGCAGGTAAAATTTCCGCTAAGATAGCTAAAGATAAAGCAGAATCAGAGTTTGAAAAATATCGGGTTATTCAGGATAAAACATATATGTCGGATTTTGATAAATTATTAGAACAAGCTAAATTTGCAGAAAATAAATAAAATTCACATAATAAATACTGTGTGACACTGTGAAATACATTGAGAAACACTGTGTAACTAAAAAAGAAAAAAAGTTTCACAGAGTACCACAGAGTAAACACAAAGTACCACAGAGTAAAACATTGTGTGACACTGTGCATACATTGTGAAACACTGTGTAACTAAAGAAATAAAAACATGCAAGAAAACCATATAACTCGCGAGATTCTCGATTCCGCTTATAAAGTGCATTCTGCATTAGGTCCGGGACTATTGGAATCCGCTTATGAAGCCTGCTTAGCTTATGAATTAACTAAGAAAGGTTTCAAAGTTGAGGTACAAAAGCCTTTACCTCTGATTTATGAAGAAGTAAAACTTGATTGTGGTTATAGGCTTGATTTGTTAGTGGAAGATAAAGTTATTGTAGAACTGAAAACAGTGGATTTCTTTAATGATGTCCATATTGCGCAAGTTCTCACTTATTTGAAATTTTCAGAAAAACATATAGGGCTGTTGATTAATTTCAACGTAAAAAGCCTAAAAGACGGCATCAAACGATTAGCCTTGTAAAATTAATTATTATGGATACATTTTGTATATAAATCAATCATAATGTTCCGAAAAGTCAGAAAATTTTGATTTTTTGGAACATTATTGTACCTTTGTTGGAAATATAACATTATGAAGCGCAAAATATTTACATCTCTTTTAGAATGGAAAGATAATAGCAAACGAAAGCCACTCATCCTTAATGGTGCCCGACAAGTTGGTAAGACATATATTTTGGAGCAGTTTGGTAAAGAGAACTTTGGAAACATTGTGCTGTTAAATATGGAAATTGAAGGCGCAATTCGAAATTTTCTTGAAAATGAAATTTTACCACTTAAAATTGTGCAGTTTATTGAGGCGAGTACTGGTCAACGTATTATTGCCGGTAAAACCTTACTTTTTTTCGATGAAATTCAAGCCTGTGAGCGTGCTTTGACCTCATTGAAGTATTTTTGTGAGCAAATGCCTGAACTTCATGTTGTTGCTGCTGGTTCTCTACTTGGCGTTGCTGTGAATAGAGAAAAATATTCATTTCCAGTTGGAAAGGTAGATGAACTGAATATGTATCCACTTGATTTTGAAGAGTTTCTTTGGGCGATGAATCGAGAGGCACTTGCAGAAGAAATAAAAATACATTTTGAAGAAAATACAAAAATGCCGAATGCATTGCATGAAACAGCCTTAGAATTTTATCGTCAGTATTTTATTATTGGTGGAATGCCGGCTGTAGTTTCGAAATTTCTCGAAACACACAGTTATATAGATGTGCAAATTGTTCAGAATAACATACTTAATGAATATATCGCCGATATGGCTAAATATTCAGATGCAACAACCACTATAAAGATTCGTGCTTGTTATAATTCTATACCTGCACAACTTGCCAAAGAAAATACAAAGTTCCAATACAAGACAGTACAGCGCGGTGGTACGGCAACTATTTTCGGCGAAGCAATTGAATGGCTTAATTTAGCCGGAATTACACTTAAATGTCAGCGATTGGAACACGGATATATTCCGGTAAATGCTTACGAGGATTTGATTAATTTTAAATTGTATATGGGTGATATTGGTATTTTAACTTTGCGTTCTGAAATGCCGTTACAGACTATTCTTTCTACTATTGACGAAGATAATACCTATCTCGGTGCAATGACTGAGAATTATGTAGCACAATGTTTTATGGCAAAGGGTTATAAACTACATTATTGGACTTCTGAAGGCAAAGCGGAAGTTGATTTTGTATTGCAGAAAGATACTGTTGTGATTCCTATTGAAGTAAAAAAGGGAAAACGCAATAAAGCCAAAAGCATGGGCGTTTTTGCACAAGGATACAAATCTCCGTATTCAATACGCATTTCGACTAAAAACTTTGGTTTTGAAAATAATATTAAATCAGTACCACTTTATGCAGCATTTTGCATATAAATTAACTGTAATGTTCTGAAAAGTCAGAAAATTTTGATTTTTTGGAAGATTATTATATTTTAGAATGATGAAAATAACTTTTATTTTTGGTTTGCTTAATCGTGGGGTACGGAAACTCTGTTGCAATTAAATAAATATCATAAAAAATGAAACAAAAAACATTGATTTTTCATATTGGGTGTGGTTCGGGTTTCTTTTCCGAATATTTAGGTATGGTATTCGCCCTTGCCTATTGTAAAATACACAATATAGAATTTAAATTATATTCTAAAGATGCAAATTTTGCTTATCGGAAAGGTTGGACTGACTTTTTTGAACCATTTTGTGAAGAAGTAGATGAGAACTTTCACAGCGTTTATAATATGCGGATACCATTTCCATCGCTGGCAAAAATGATGTACAAAAAGATTGTCAGAAAAATATCCATTCCTTCGTGGTTTTGGAAGAAATACTCTTGGTGGTATGCCAAAGTTTTTCTTACTGCTCCATTCTACAAGAGAAAATATCATTTTGATTATTATACCCACGATTTGTGGAATAAAATCCAGAAATTTAGTAAACACAATACAATAACAATACATAAATTTCTAACTGCTACTTGGAAGTTTAATGCGGAAACTTTGAAAGAAATAACGTATATAACCGAAAAGTTAAATTTACCCGATGTTTTTATTGGTACTCAAATCCGTGCTGGCGATAAAGCTACCGAAGCACAACTGATTGAATTTTCTGTTTATATGGAAAAAATTAAATCGCTGAATACTTATATATTTGACTTGTTTATACTGACTGACGATTATCGCATTATTGCTGAAATACGCGATTCTTATCCTGAATATCGTATATTTACGTTGTGTAATGAGGAAGCAAATGGATATGAAAACTCGAAATTTCAACGCATGGATAAAGAAACTAAACGAAGAGAGCTGATAAAATTATTTGCTTCGATTGAAATCTTGTGGAAGTCAGAATTGTTGGTAGCATCATTGAATGCTAACCCGTCATTATTTCTCTATCATCGACAACACCCCAATGCACATTGGATTGATTATAAATCAGAATCAATATCTAAAAGAATATGAAATACGTAACAATTACAGGTGGTTTGGGAAATCAGATGTTTATTTATGCTTTTTGTTTGGAATTACAGAAGCGGGGCAAAAATGCGTGTCTGTTTATTCCTTTCAAAAATAACAGTCGGCGATACGGTCATCAAGGATATGAGTTGGAAAAACTGTTTAATGTATTGACACCTAATTCGTTTTGGCTTGAATCATATTCTCAGTTTTTGCGTTTTTTTCCTAAAAAGTATCGGGAAAAATTGTATAAATTGATTGACATTCATATTGTCAAAGTCGCCGAAAACTTCATTTTTTATCCCGAAGTATTTGATTTTAAACATAAAAACGAACTTTTCAGAGGTACATGGCAAAGTGAATCTTTCTTTGAAAACGCAAAGAACGAAGTCAGGAACGCCTTCATTTTTAATGAAGATTTATTATCGGCAGAAACCAGAAAACTCAAAACTGAAATTACAGCATCAAACAGCGTATCTATCCATGTGAGGCGCGGAGATTACCTAAGTGCGCAATATGCAAATGGTTTTGCCGGTATTTGCACGTTGGATTATTATCAGAAAGCGGTTGAAACAATTACAGAAAAACGACAAAATCAAGTCCTTAAGTTTTTTATTTTTACGGATGATGCCGAATGGGTTCAGCAAAATTTCAATATTGAAAATGCTGTGTACGTAACGAATAATACCGGTGTCGATTCGTGGCAGGATATGTATTTGATGAGTTGCTGTAAGGATAATATTATAGCCAACAGTTCTTTTAGTTGGTGGGGAGCGTGGTTGAATGCCAATCCTATAAAAATTGTTATCGCACCTGAACGTTGGTGGCGAAGTTTTGAAAAAGACGATGTAGTACCTCACGAATGGATTAGAATTTGATATGAAAACAGCTTTTCTCTTTGGTTCTCTTAATCGCGGTGGTACTGAAACGCTACTCCTCGATGTGTGTAATACTCTTAAATCATCCGATTTTGATGCTGTTGGAATATATAGAAAAACCGGAGCACTCGAAGAAGAATTTAAGAAATCAACAGTTCCCTTTACCAAACTTTCCATCAACAAAAATCCTATTTCTTATATTTTTAGACTTAGAAAATTTATAAAAAGTAATGATATTGATATTTTACATTCTCAGCAGCCTATTGATGCATTTCTCGGACTTATTGCATCTATTGGTCTAAAGAAGAAACATGTTCTTACTTTTCATGGATTTGATTTTGACCAGAATAAGCTATTGGTTAGTTTTATTATACATAGAACAGATTTAAATATCTTTGTTAGTAATTATCAAAAGTCTTATTACTCCAAAAAATATAATCTTAATCCTGAGAAACAAACTGTAATTTATAATGGAATTAATTTAGATAAATTCAATATTGTCGTACAAACAAATTCTCTAAGAAACGAGTTGAATCTTGACAATACAACACTTTTACTTGGTATGGTGGGAAATTTCAACCAAGTGAGAGATCAGTTGACTGTATGTCGCTTTCTAAAACTTTTAAATACACAACAAGTTGATTTTCATTTTATTTTTGTCGGCAAACGTGATGACAATAATCCTGAAAGATTTGATAATTGTGTAAAGTATTGTACTGATAATAATTTGTCGGATAATGTATCTTTTCTTGGTAAAAGAGACGATGTACCTTCTATTTTAAATCAGTTGGACGCTTTTATATATTCAACTGAACATGATACTTTCGGAATTGCAGTTGTTGAGGCAATGGCTGTTGGAATTCCTGTGTTTGTTAATGATTGGGATGTGATGAAAGAAATAACTGAAGATGGGTCATTGGCAATTTTGTATAAAACGACAGACGAAAGTGATTTGCTTAACAAATTTATCTTATTTTTGCAGAATAATGAGTTGTACAATCAACAAGCATTAAGTGCATCAGAAGTTATTAAGTCAAAATATACTATTAACAACCATATTGAGAATTTAAAACAAGCTTATAATCAATTAAATAACAACCATCACCCATAGTGCTCAATTACATCCCTAAATATTTTACACAAAAAGCAATTTATATTTATCTTGCTGCATTACTGATTGTATCTGTAATGTTTCTATCAAAGGCGATGGATTGGTATTGGATTGTGCTTGGACTTATAGAAGTAGTTGGTTTTTTCTATTATTCAAATCAGTTTACTCGTCAATGGTCGGCTCGCAGCGAAAAGAAATTTGTAAAAGATCTTTTTTATATCTCTCTTGGTATTCGTTTGGTGTGGGTGGTTTTTAGCTATTTTTTTTATATCCTGATGACAGGTCAGCCTTTTGAGTTTAGTGTAGGTGATGCCGGATTTTATGATAATATGGGCAGATTTGGGAGTAATCTTATTGCAAGAGGTAATTTTAATTTCTTAGTAGAATTTAAACGCTATGCAGGAAATACACTTGCAGTCTCGGATACCGGTTACCCTATTTATCTTAGTTTTATCTATTTCATAACAGGTAAATCAATTTTCCTGACAAGGATTATTAAGGCTTTTATTGGTGCATATACCGTAATTCTGATTTATCGACTTACAACTCGTAATTTTGGAGAAAGTACAGGTCGTGTTGCTGCTGTTTTTGCAATGCTGATGCCTAATCTGATTTATTACACAGGCTTGCATCTTAAAGAAACCGAAATGGTGTTTTTAACAGTGGCGTTTATTGAACGTGCCGATTATGCTATGCGTAGTGTGAAGTTTAGTTTCTCCAACCTAATTCTACCGGTTCTAATAGCCGGAGTTTTATTCTTTTTTAGAACAGTGTTAGGTGCAACCGCTTTATTTGCCTTTATTACAGCTTTGGCTTTTTCTTCCATGAAAACCATGAAGAAAGGGGGACGAAGGGCTTTACTTATTGGGTGGGTGTTGTTGACTATAGCTTATTTTATGGGAGGTGCAATTGCTAATGAAGTTGAGGAAGTGTGGACAAGTAGGGTTGGTAATCAGGAGACCTCATTAGAATGGCGCGCCAAGCGTGAAGGTGGGAATGTGTTAGCTAAATATGCTTCAAAATCTGTTTTTGCACCGATGATTTTTGTTATTCCATTTCCAACTATGGTGGATGTGCCGGGACAAGAAAATCAACAGTTAATTCATGGTGGTAATTATGTGAAAAATATTATTGCATTTTTTGCAATGTTTGCTTTGTTTATGCTGATTGTTGAAAAAAAATGGCGTGATCATTTGCTGATAATTTCATTTACCGGTGGCTATCTGATTGTTGTTGCAATGAGTGCCTTTGCACAATCGGAGCGTTTTCATCAGCCCGCTTTGCCATTTTTACTTATTTTGGCTGCTGTAGGTGTAAGTAAACAAACGAACAAAACTAAAAAATTTTATACATGGTATCTGGCTTTTATATTTGTGGCTATCGTGGGTTGGAGTTGGTTTAAGTTAGCGGGGAGAGGGATGGCGTAGGTTCAAAATGTTTAATGTTAAATGTGTAATGTTTATTGAAAACAACTTCCACATTAAACACCAAACACTAAACACTAAACGTTAAACATTCCACATTAAACATTATAAATAATGAAGATCTTAATAGTTTGTAGTAAAAATTCCGGTCGGATTGCTCCATTTATTTTGGAGCAGGTTGATTCTTTGAATAAGGTTGGCATTATTACCGACTTTTTTACTATCGAACAAAAAGGTCTGATAGGCTATTTGAAAAGTCGCAAACTATTGTTGCAGAAAATACAAAGTTTTCAACCAGATTTGATACATGCACATTATGGTTTATCCGGACTGTTGGCAAATTTGCAGAGAAAGGTTTCGGTTGTTACGACTTATCATGGAAGTGATATTAATGATAGTAAGGTGTTTATGTTCTCTTTTTTAAGTATATTGCTTTCGAAATTTAACATCTTTGTTTCTCAAAGTAATATTGATAAATCAAGAGTTAAAAGCAACTATGCATTAATCCCATGTGGTGTTGATATTGAGGTTTTTAAACCTATGGATAAAATGGCGGCAAGAAAAATTTTAAATCTGGATTTTGATAAAAACTATATTCTTTTTTCCGGTGGGTTTAATAATGTAGTGAAAAATCCGGAATTAGCTATTGCCGTATCAAAGGAAATAGATAATACTGAACTGCTTGAGCTTAAAGGCTATAATCGCGAAGAAGTTATGTGTTTAATGAATGCTGTCGATGTTTGTATTATGACAAGCTTTTCTGAAGGCTCTCCGCAGTTTATCAAAGAAGCAATGGCTTGTAATTGTCCGATTGTTTCAGTTGATGTGGGTGATGTAAAAGAAGTTATAGGAGATACCGAAGAATGTTATGTGTCTTCGTATGATGTAGAAGAATTTACTTTAAAATTAAAGTATGTGTTGGAATGCGATAGACGGACGTCAGGAAGAGAACGAATAATAGAATTAGAACTGGATTCAGGAAGGATAGCACAAAAGATAGAATCAGTGTATAGAAAAGTTGTTAGTGTATCAACTTTGTTTTAGATAAAAACTTTTTTAAATGGAGAATGGCTAAAATGTCTACTCTTAATCCTTTTTAATATATAAATAAAATAAAATGACCAAAAAGAATACTCAATTTCAAATTCGTAATAGTGCTGCTGACTTTCTTATTTTTACTCGACAAAATGGTGAAAACGGTATTGCCGTACGCGTAGAAGAGGAAAATGTATGGTTACGTGCTGAAGCTATAGCAGAGCTGTTCCAGAAAGATCGTCGTACTATTCAGGAACATTTTAAAAATATCTTTATTTCGGGAGAATTGAATGAAAAGTCAGTATGCCGGAATTTCCGGCATACTGCTGATGATGGTAAGAACTATCAAGTCAAGTTTTATAATTTGGAAGCAATTATTGCTGTTGGTTATCGTGTTGATTCTCATCGTGCTATTGAGTTCCGCCGATGGGCGACGACTATTCTAAGCGAGTTTTCTCGTAAAGGTTATGTTTTGGATAAAAACAGACTTATAAATGATCAGGTGTTTTCAAAGCAATATTTTGATGAATTGCTTGCTGAAATACAAGAAATCCGTGCGAGCGAACGAAAATTTTATCAAAAGATTACCGATATTTATGCAACTGCGGTTGATTACGACTGTAATAGCTCGACTACAAAAAGTTTTTTTGCAAATGTACAAAATAAGCTACACTTTGCCGTACATCGAAATTCGGCTGCTGAACTAATTGTTAAACGTGCAGACCATACAAAAGAAAATATGGGTTTGACAAATTGGAAAAATGCACCTAATGGAAAAATTATAAAAACTGACGTAAGTATTGCGAAAAATTATTTGTCACAATTGGAGCTTTCGGAACTTAATGAAATTGTTACCATGTATCTTGATTACGCTAATAGGCAAGCTCGAAAATATGTTCCAATGACTATGGAAGATTGGAGAAACAAACTTGATGTATTTTTAGAATTTAACGATGAAGCAATCGGCGACGGTATCGGTAAAATAACACATGAAATAGCAAAGTCCTTTGCTGAAAGCGAGTTTGAAAAGTTTCGGGTTATTCAAGATAAATCATATCAATCGGACTTTGATAAATTATTAGAACAGGCGCAAGATTTAAAATCAGATGAAAAATGATCGGAATAACACTACATATAAATATAAATGAAATAGAACGTGAAGCGTGGGGAAATCTATTGGACAACTCACCTTACGCTTCTTTCTTTCAATCACCTCAATGTTATGAGTTTTACGCTTCATTATCTTTTATGCAACCTTTTGTGTTTGCAGTTTCTGAAGATGATGTTCTGAAAGGGCTTGTTTGTGGATATATTATAGCTGATGGTGGTATGATTAAACGGTATTTTAGTCGCAGAGCTATTATACCGGGTGGTTTACTGTTGTCAGAGGATATTTCTGATGATGCTTTGACATTATTGCTAAATCATACAAAGAAAGAATTAAAACACAAAGCTATCTACATTGAAATTCGCAATTATAAGAATTATTCAATTTTTAAATCAGTGTTTGAGTCAGTCGGGTTTGCTTATCAGCCTCATTTGAATTTTATCATCGAAACTAATGATGAAATATTAGTATTTAAAAACATTAGTTCTTCTAAGAAAAGACAAATCAAGCAGACTTTAAAAGAAGGTGTTCAGATTGTTGAAGCAAAATCGAAATCAGACGTAATAAGTTTTTATGAAGTGTTGGAAAAGTTATATAAAGAGAAGATTAAATTACCGTTATTTCCAGAGAGTTTTTTTTGTAAGTTTATTGAGAATCACGTTGGTCGCATATTTATAATACAAAAAGATTTGGAAGTGTTAGGTGGAATTGTTTGTGTTTACGACAATTATGCTGTTTATGAATGGTTTGTATGTGGTGAAGATAAAAAGTATGATAGAGTGTATCCTTCTGTTTTGGCAACATGGGCAGGAATTAAGTATGCATTGGACAATAACTATGTAGAATTTAATTTTATGGGTGCCGGAAGACCTGATCGGACTTATGGTATAAGGGAATTTAAATCTAAATTTGGAGGAAAACAGGTTGATCAAGGTCGTTTTTTATATTTATATAAACCTATTCAATATCGTTTTACAAAATACATATTACAAATCATCAGAAAAATGAAATAAAAATGAGAATATTAGTTTACGCAGCTCATCCTGCACAATATCATTTTTTTAAGTATATTATTAAAGGTCTACAAGATAATGGGCATAACATATTATTGTTAATTAAAACCAAAGATGTGCTTGAAAAGCTCGCTAATCAGGATGGATTTCCTTATATTAATATTCAGCCGAAGGTACGAAAAAACAATACATTATCTATATTATTAGCTTCATTTATTAGAACGTGGAAAATTTTTAAAATTGTTAAACTTCACAAAATTGATATGCTTATAGGTACTGATTCCTCCATAGCTCAAGTAGGGTACCTTACTCGTAAATATGCTATTACAACATTAGAAGATGATTATGATGTAATAAAAAAATTGGCAAATCTAACATATCCATATACCCAAACTATTCTTGTTCCCGATGTTTGTAAAGTAGAGAAGTGGGAATTCAAAAAGGTTGGCTATAATGGCTATATGAAACTTGCTTATTTACATCCCAATAGATTTACTCCGAATGAGGATTTAAAAAACATTAGTATTCAGTCTGATAAATACTGTCTGATTAGGCTTGCACAACTTACGGCACATCACGATGCAGGAATCAGGGGACTTGATGTTGATTTAGTTAAAAAGTTGATTAAGAAAATTGAAAATAAAGGATATCAAGTGTTTATCAGTACGGAAGGTGAAATTGCACCTGAATTATCAGTGTATCAATTGAAAGTAAATTATAATCAAATACATCATGTGCTTGCTTTCGCTTCTTTGCTTATTTCTGATAGTCAGAGTATGTCTGTTGAAGCAGCTATGCTTGGAGTACCATCAATTCGATTTAGTGATTTTGCCGGTAGAATAAGTGTTCTTGAAGAATTGGAAAAAAAATATCAATTGACATTTGGAATAGCTGTCGCTAATGTTGAGTTATTGCTAAATACTATCGATCAATTGTGTGCTATAAAAGATATAAAAGAAGTTTTTAATGAAAGACGAATGATGATGCTAAAAGATAAAATTGACGTAACAGCATTTTTTACTTGGTTCATCGAGAATTATCCTGAAAGCGTAAAAGTAATGAAAGAAAATCCTTATTATCAATATAAATTTAAATGATTAAAGTATTAACAATAATTGGAGCGCGACCTCAGATTATTAAAGCCGCAGCAATATCACGAGCAATTAATAATTAACGTGAGTTCGATATAAGATTAAAATAATACGAGTTGATTTTGATCAACAAAATCCACATTGATTGATGGTTTCTTAGGCAAAAAACTGTAAGCGAGCAGTCCTGCCACAAGATTTGAAA
>Ga0207420_1000842_pt1 | contig 23003 bp, 28 predicted proteins | sample ThiBio_inoc_biof_FD_183941 | JGI IMG/M metagenome (GOLD analysis project Ga0207420, IMG submission 183941) | Wastewater bioreactor microbial communities from Cape Town, South Africa - Thiocy_inoc_biof (SPAdes) | ecosystem: Engineered > Bioremediation > Thiocyanate > Unclassified | place: South...
ACCTCTTCCCATTCCGAACAGAGAAGTTAAGCCCGGTCACGTCGATGGTACTGCGTCACAGTGGGAGAGTAGATAGCCGCCGTTTTTTGAAAATCCCGATAAGCCCTGTTGCTTGTCGGGATTTTTTGTTACATTTGTATTCAAAATTACCATTTGGTTTATGCAGGAACGCTCTCAACCACTCATGTTAAAAAATCCCCGGCGCTGGTATGCTCTTTATACCACACCACGATCCGAGAAACAGGTGCATCAACGATTGCAGTTGGCTGGGATTGAGGTGTTTTTACCGATACATAGTGCACCTCGAAAGTGGTCCGATCGGATTAAATATGTCGAAACACCGCTTTTTTCTTCCTATATATTTGTTCGGACCACCGAATTGCAGCTTCGATCGTTGCTGAAAGTGAACGGGGTGGTTCGTATTGTGTTTCATGCCGGTGCTCCTGCTGTTATTCGCGACCGCGAAATAAATGCCATTCGTGATTTTCTGGAAAAAGCCCGCGAGAAAGAACTGATGTACGAAATAGGCCAGGAGCTCCTGATTGCTTGCGGTCCTTTGAAAGACATCTCCGGAAAAATAAAAAAGATCAATAAAACACAGTTAATCTTACACCTCGAACAATTGGGATGTACTGTTGCGGTGAAAATCGATCAGGTTGTAAAAAAGAGAATCCCGGTTATAGATTAAATATCCTGTGCAAAAATGAAGGCAGATGCTATTCTGATTATTGTAGTGTTCGCGATGGTAGTATCGTTTGTGATGGCGATATACAACTGGCGCACGAATAAAAATTCGCTATATCTTGCTGCATTTCTCAGTATTCTGAGTCTTGAGGCATATTCTTCCTGGCATTATCATGTGGGCTCCAACCCTTTTATATATGCGCTGTTGCTCAATCACGTCGCCCCTTTGTTTACGCTGAAAGCTCCCCTCCTTTATTTTTTTGTAAGGGGAAATATTCGCGACCGATATGGATTGTCGCGCCGCGACCTGTGGCATTTCCTTCCGGCCTTTTTGCACCTTTTGCTGGTTATCCCGTATTTTTTTGTGCCTTTCTCCGAAAAGCTAAGGATTGTCGAAACGCTTATCGCTCATCCCGAACTATATTCACAAACCGATCTGGGATATCCCTATCCACATATCCTGAACCTCTATTTCAGGGGTTTCCAGTTAATGGTGTATTCGATTGCTTCTATCGTCCTCATTGTACGCTTTATGAAGTCGTCGGCCAATATTACCGGAGAATTAAAAAATGTATACCGCTTTTCGTCCTACTGGATGGTGATTCTGCTCGGTATTCTAACCATTATTGCCATTTTACAAATGATTATGATCGGGCAGTCGGCCTGGGCCGATAGTTTAAAAGAGGCCTCGCTCCGTGCAAATGCGGTATTCCAGGGAGGGATTTTTATTTATATACTTATCCCTATCGTGTTAATTGCCTATCCGAAGTTTTTGTACGGATTTCCATCGTTCCGACTTACGCATCATCATGCGCAAGAATCGTTTGACGACAGCAATTCCGACGATGATGCCGCCGACGACTCCATAGCGTCGGGACGGAATTACTCTTCAAAAGTATTCAATAATCTGGATGCACTCAACGCGGATATTCTGGCTTATATGGAGAATGAAAAGCCGTATTTGAATCCGGACTTCAAGATTGCCGATATTGCTTATGCCTTAGAAATCCCGTTGCACCATGTACAGCTGTGTATTTCCATGAAAATCGGGAAAAAATTTGCTGATTTTAAGAATGAGTACCGGGTGGCTTATGCTCAGGAATTAATGCGTGACCCCGAGCGCAAGTATACCCTCGAAGCCATTGGCGAAAAATCGGGTTTTGCATCCAATTCGAATTTTTACGACACCTTCCGGTCGATCACCGGAACCACTCCCCGGCAGTGGTACCTGGCCAATGTAACGAAGGAATAGTACGTTCTTAGAGAATATCGATGTGTTCGGCTGTGATTTCGGTCGAGAGGAAAATCGTAGCCGAACTGTTGAATTTCTCGGTCGATTCGGTCGTAAGATACCGGCAACTGTTACCCTTACTGCATTGTTGATCCATCTCCGGATGACGGTGCAGGTAATCCTTCAGGCTTTCGGCTACTATTGCTCCTTGTGCGATGATACGTACCGATGGAGAAAGGTATTTTTGTATCACCGGAATAAGTAAGGGGTAATGGGTACAACCCAGGATCACTGTATCAATAAGTGCGTCGGCCTGCATGAGTTCGCCGATGTTTTGTTGTACAAAATAAGCCGCTCCTTCCGACAGATGTTCGTTGTTTTCAATCAACGGCACCCACAACGGACAGGCAACGGCGCTTACTTCGATAGCAGGATTAATTTTGTGTATTTCAATGGGATACGACTCCGATTGTACCGTTCCGGGCGTTGCAAGCACCCCGACGTGTTTCGACCGTGTGAGTTGATCGAGTTGCTCAACGGTAGGTCGTATCACTCCCAGCACCCTTCGTCTGGGGTCGATACGGGGAAGATCTTTTTGCTGGATGGTACGCAACGCTTTTGCCGACGCTGTGTTACAAGCCAGAATTACCAGCCGGCAACCCATCGAGAACAGCTTTTCGACACATTCGAGCGTGTATTGATACACTACTTCAAACGAGCGTGTTCCGTAGGGCGTTCGGGCATTATCGCCCAGATAAATATAGTCGTATTGCGGAAGCAGTTTGCGTATTTCATTTAAAATGGTCAATCCGCCATATCCGGAGTCAAATATTCCTATCGGTCCCATTTCAATTTCGTTTGTCGATACCCCACATCAACTTGCTTTTGAGCGTGTCTACAAAGGTATGATGTTGTTGGCGGGCCAGTTTGATGGTGTAGTCGGCTTTCGAGATGCGAATTTTCAGCTCCTGTTCCAATACCGACGACCGCCCGTCCAGCGATACCTGATAATAGCCGCTCCGGGTGCGTACTTCCAGATCGACAATCCAATCGTCGGGGATCACCAACGGACGTACAGTAAGGCTATGCGAGGCAATGGGCGATAAGATAATATTTTTGGCCTGTGGTACGAGAATAGGGCCACCCACGCTGAGCGAGTAGGCCGTCGAACCGGTAGGGGTGGCTACGATCAAACCGTCGGAATGGTACGAATTAAAAGCTTTCCCATTCACCGAAGCATGAATGGTAAGCATCGACGAACTGTCTTGCTTCAATATCGAAACATCGTTTAAAACATTAGGATAGTGCATGTTGCGCTTGTCAGAAATGGCAACTTTCAACAAGGTACGCTCTTCGATATTCAATTGCTGGTTGAAAATCGCATCCAGTGCCTTTTCGAGCTGATCGCCCGGAACATCGGCCAGGAAACCCAATCGTCCGGTATTGATGCCTAAAATTGGTATGTTTTTTGCGCCGATTCGCGCCGCTGTATTCAGGAATGTACCGTCGCCACCAATACTCAAGGCTAAGTCGGCCCCAAAATCGTCGTTTTCGATGAGTAATAAGTCGTCGGGACATTCTTCGCTGTTGGCTTTAAAATACTCGAACAGCTGGCTGTCGAGCAGCACCCGGACCTCCCTTTGCCGGAAGTAGTTGAACAATACTTTCAGCTGGGCGATGATGGTCGGCCGGAAGGTATTCCCGAAGATGGCTATGGTCATATGTTTTTTAATTCGTGAATTTCAACTATTTTTGTACGAGAAAACGTACAACTTAAAAACAATTTGCAAAGGAAACATTTAAAACTTGAATTTGCAAATTTTCAAACCAGCATGACAAAACTTAGTGTAAATATAAATAAAGTAGCTACCTTGCGCAACGCGCGCGGAGGTTCGATACCAGATGTGTGCCGTGTTGCACTCGATTGCGAACTATTTGGAGCCGAAGGTATTACGGTGCATCCCCGTCCCGACGAACGCCATATCCGCTATCAGGATGTACGTGATCTGAAACCTTTGCTCACCACCGAGTTCAATATAGAGGGATACCCGTCGGCGTCGTTTATCGAATTAGTAAAAGAGGTGAAACCGGCACAGGTGACGCTTGTACCCGATCCGCCGGGCGCCATCACTTCCAATGCAGGCTGGGATACCGTTGAACACTTCGATTTTTTAAAATCGGTGATCGCCGGTTTTCAATCGGAAGGAATACGCGTATCCGTTTTTGTTGGCACCGACTTGCTGCATATCGAATATGCAGCAAAAGCAGGTGCCGATCGGGTGGAGCTCTACACCGAACCCTATGCCAGCCAGTACGGTAGCGATAAAGAAGCCGCAGTAGCTCCTTTCGTGGCTGCCGGCGAAAAAGCATTGGCGCTGGGGTTGGGGCTGAATGCCGGTCACGATCTGAATCTCGACAACCTGGCCTATCTGATACGGCGTATTCCGGGTATCGACGAAGTGTCGATCGGCCATGCACTGATAGCCGATGCACTGTACTTCGGACTCGAAAAAACCATTCAACTGTATAAAGATCAACTTAAATAACTTCAATTTCTTATAAAAATGAATAACTTAATGCTCGTGTTACTGCAGTCGGCACCTTTAGCCGAAACCCCACAGCCAGCCGAAGGAATGAACCTCTGGACCATGGCTGCCTATGGAGGCCCCATTATGATCGTGCTGGCCCTTATGCTGGCGTTGGCAGTGTATATGTTTATCGAACGTCTGGTGACGCTGAAGCATGCTATGCAGGAGGACAGCTCGTTTATGAATCGCATCAAGGACTATATCTACGATGGCAAGATTGAAGCAGCGCGTAAATTATGCCGCGAAACCGATAGCCCTACGGCCCGCATGGTGGACAAGGGAATCAGTCGTCTGGGCCGGCCCATGAACGATGTGTTGGTAGCGATCGAAAACGTAGGTAACCTTGAAATAGCGAATCTTGAAAAGGGTTTGGTCATTATGGCTTCCATTTCGGGCGGTGCTCCGATGCTCGGTTTTTTGGGAACAGTAACGGGTATGGTAACCACCTTTTACAATATGTCGCTGAACAATACCGGTACGATTCAGCTTCAGGATTTGTCGCAGGGGATGTACCAGGCCATGGTGACTACCATAGCCGGACTGATCGTCGGTATTATTGCTTATTTCGGCTACAACTACCTGGTGTCGAGGGTCGATTCGGTGGTGCGGAAGTTAGAAGCACGTACGATGGAGTTTCTCGATTTGTTGAACGAACCCGCATAAACAATCATGGCATTAAAAAAAAGAATAAAAGTTGAAGCGGGTTTTTCGATGTCGTCGATGACCGATATCATCTTTTTGCTGCTGTTGTTTTTTATCATGGCTTCTACGATGTCGTCGCCCAATGATATTAAATTAAACCTGCCGCAAAGTAAAGCTACTACTTCGACCCGCTCGGTAGTTGCAAAAGTATCGATCGACGGAACCGGACGCTATTTTGTGGCCAAGGGAACCGAAAAGCCGCAGCAGATAGCTCCGGAAATGCTCGAATCGTACATTATGGATCTGGTGGCGCAGGACTCGACCACCTATATTGCGCTTCATGCCGATCAGGAGATTGCTTATAAGGAAGTGGTGCGTGTGTTGGATATTGCTAATCAGCATCAGCTGAAACTGGTGGTGGCCACCCGGGCTACAGCTGATAAATAAAACGCTCAGAAGATGAAACGATCAGAACTCTACGCTTATACAGGAACTGCCGTCGTGGCTGTTATTATAGTGCTGATATTGCTGCTGGTGGTAATGCCGGGTATGCAGCCGGTTCCGGAGGACGACGGTGTGATGATCAGTTTCGGTGAATGGCCCGATGGTGGCGGAATGGCTCCCACGCCTTCGCAGAATGTGACCAGTACTTCGGTTCCCGTACCGGCTAAAGAGGAGAAACTCATCACACAAACCGATCCTTCGGTGAGCGTGACCGAGAGCAAAAAGAAAACCGAGGCCACACAAGCGGCTAAAACCGATACGCGCGAACAGTTGCGCCGTGAGCAGGAAGCGCAGCAAAAGGCCGATGATTTGATCGGGGGCTCGTTTGGAACGTCGACCAGTACAGGCAGCGGACGCACCAGTTCCGATCAGACGGCAGGTAACCCGGTCGGCTCCGGATCGTCGGGTGGTCATTCGTGGTCGCTGAGCGGACGGAATTTGCTGGGTACTATGCCGACGCCGAGGTATGATCAGAATGAAGAAGGCACCATTACCGTTGAAATCAGGGTAGATGCCTCCGGTGCCGTTGTTGGAGCTAAAGTTCTCCGGTATACGATTGCAAACCGTACCTTACACCAGGCTTCGGTCAATGCGGCGCGTCAGACTCGTTTTTCGACGGGCGACGGGATATCGGTCGGAACCATTGTATATAATTTTAAACTCAGATAATATGCAAATCTATCTTTTTCTTGCCAATGGTTTCGAAGAAATTGAAGCCATCGCCCCGATCGATGTTTTTCGCAGGGCTGAACTGAAAGTGACGACCGTTTCGGTTACCGGTGACCAATTAGTAGAAGGCGCACATGGCGTGACCGTGGCTGCCGATTGTTTATTTGAGGAGCTTGGCTTTGAAGGCGATTTTGTCTTGTTTCTGCCCGGAGGAATGCCGGGTACGCTCAACCTCGATGCGCACGAAGGTTTGAAAGCGCTGATTCGTCAGCAATCGGAGCGGGGTCAGAAAATTGCTGCTATCTGCGCTGCCCCGTCCATTCTCGGCAAAATGGGTATATTGAAAGGGAAAGAGGTGATCTGTTATCCCGGATTCGAATCGTATCTGCAGGGTGCGGCTGTCGCGTCGGAGGATGTTGTAAAATCGGGTTCTCTCTTTACTGCAAAAGGCCCGGGAGTTGCCATCGATTTTGCGCTGAAACTGGTGGAGGAATTGAAAGGGGAGGAAGTAGCCGCCCGGGTGGCATCCGGAATGATTTACAACCGCTGAATACTTGTGGCAGGTTGAGAGTTTTAAAACGAACAGCAGGCGCTTTAGTCCCTGCTGTTCGTTTTTGCATAATAGCTTTCCAGTAAGTTTTTTGCTGCAATAAATGAGCTTACTTCGTTGGAGATTACCCTTTTTTCCATTTCAAGTATCCGTTCGTGCAGCTCGGGACTTTCGTAAAAATGATTGCGAAGTTGCTCGTTGATGGTTTCATACATCCAGTATTTTGATTGCTGATTGCGGTGATGGTCGAAATAGCCGTTTGTTTTTGTGAAAACCACGAAGCGTTCCACCATCTTCCAGATTTCATCAATGCCGTTTTTTTCTATAGCCGAACAGGGAATAACATCGGGAGTCCATCCCGATTCGCTCATCGGAAACAGGTGCAGGGCATTTTTAAACTGTGCCTTTGCCAGCATCGCTTTATCCACATTACTCCCATCGCATTTGTTTATCGCAATCCCGTCGGCCATTTCCATAATGCCCCGTTTAATCCCCTGTAGCTCGTCGCCGGTACCGGCAAGTTGCAACAACAGGAAAAAATCGACCATCGAATGTACGGCGATCTCCGATTGTCCCACACCCACCGTTTCGACGAAAATAGTGTCGAAACCAGCCGCTTCGCATAGAATAATACTTTCGCGGGTTTTACGGGCTACCCCGCCCAAGGAACCGGCCGAAGGCGAAGGGCGAATAAAAGCATTTGCAGCCACCGAAAGTTCTTCCATCCGGGTTTTATCGCCCAGGATACTGCCTTTCGATCGTTCGCTGCTCGGGTCGATCGCCAATACCGCCAACTTATGCCCTTCGCGAATCAGGTGCATCCCCAAGGCTTCGATAAATGTGCTTTTCCCCGCCCCCGGTACGCCGGTAATACCCAGGCGGATGGAATTTCCCGTGTAGGGTAAGCACCGCTCGATAACCTCCTGCGCCACGGCCTGATGTTCGGACAACGAACTTTCGACAAGCGTAACGGCCTGACTCAGGACCGATATGTTGCCTTCGCGAATGCCTGCGACAAATTCATCGACCGAATAATTCCGTCGTTTTGCTTTCTTTTTCTGATAGGGATTTACCACCGGTACATCACTGATACCCTTGTTCACCGACAATCCTTTGTAGGCCGGATCGTTTTCGGGATGATGATGAGCCTCCATGCCTGTTTAGTTGGATACTGCCGGTTTGGGTATTACTTCGCCCTTGATGGTGAGCACGGTAGCATTGGTGCTTGCATTGGTAAATACCGAAACGGTTTTTACAAAGCTGCCGGGACGGTTTTGCGGATTATAGGCCGCTGTAACCGTACCCGTTTTACCCGGGAGAATAGGTTCTTTGGTCCAGGTAGGGGTGGTACAACCGCACGAAGCATGCACACGGTTGATTACCAAGGGTGCATCGCCTTTATTTGTAAGCGTGAACGTTACCGAAGCCGTTCCGTTTTGTTCTTTAATCTTGCCGAAGTCGTGGGTTGTTTTTTCAATCGAGACTACTGGCTGCTGAGCTGCCAGCATACCTGCGAAGGCCACTAATGCCAATAAAATGCTAAATTTCTTCATATTACCTGTAATTTTTGAATCACATCCGCAAAATTAATAAATTTATTCGGGGCCGGAGGTTAAAAATGGATAAATTATCGTACAAATACCAGTTTGCTTTCCGAAGATAGGTTGGGATTGTACCAATATCCGTCGCTGTCGAAGCCTTTTAGATCGTCGAATGTGTCGATTTTACGGGTGATGACGTACCTTGCCATCATCCCTCTCGCTTTTTTTGTATAGATCACCACCTGACGAAAGTTGTCGTGCTTGTATTCGTAAAATTCGACATCGATTACCGGTACATCGTCCTTTTTGAAGCCGGTCATTTTGAAATACTCGGTCGAGGCAAGGTTTAAGATAAAGGGCGATTTCCGATGCGATTTTAACTCTTTACGAAGCAGTTTGTTCACTTTGGCGGTCCAGAATGGATAGAGATCGCGGCCGGCCTCGTTGGCCAATTTCGAACTCACCTCGAGCCGGTAGGGCTGAATCAGATCGAGCGGCCGGAGTACCCCGTATAAACCCGACAGGATGCGTAAACAAGATTGGGCCGTTGCAAAATCGTCGGGGGTAAAGGTGCTTGCCTGAAGGCCGCGAAATGCCTCTCCGTCGAATACCAGGGCTGCCTGACGGGCATTGCCGGGAGTGAACGGACGTTGCCACTGCAGGTACCGGTCGAGGGTTAGCCGGGTGAGTTCGCGATTGATACCGAGTAAACGGGCCAACTCCTGCGCGCTGAGCGAGCGCATGCGCCGTACCAGTTTTTCGGCCTCTTTCAGAAAAACGGGCAGGCTGTATTCCTTGTAACTAAGTTCGTCGCTAAAGTGTTGTATCTTAGCGGGCGATAAGAGTATAATCATACAAAAAAAAAGGAATATGATAGTTCATATTCCTGAATTGAATGGGTTAAACCAATATCTTAGTTCACCGCTGCTGCCAGCTCAGCACCTGCTTTAAACTTAGCAACTTTTTTGGCTTCAATTGTGATTGCTTGTTTTGTTTTTGGGTTAATACCCTGACGAGCAGTTCTTTCGGCAACCGAGAAAGTTCCGAAACCAACCAAACTAACTTTATCTCCGGCAATTAAAGCATCGGAAACAGCTTTTACGGTAGCATCAAGCGCTTTTTTTGCGTCAGCTTTACTCAAACCAGCCTCTTCGGCGATTGCATTGATTAACTCAGCTTTGTTCATAATGATGTAAATTTTTATAAGATTAGACACAAGTAATTGTTTAACAGCCCACAAATGTAATAGATTGTGTCTAAAAAACAAATTTTTATTGCAAAAAAACATCATTTTTTTTTAGGTGAATTAAAAATTATGTTAGAAAACATGTTTTAGCTTGGAAAATGCTTATTTTTGCACGTTATAATATGACATAAATATGAATAATTACCGCTCTTCGTTTCTCGATAATATACCACCGGTTGTGAAAAATCTGATTGCCATAAACGTTATCATGTGGCTGGCAACACTGGTTTTACCTTCGCTTCTCCGCCGCTGGGGCATCGATGCCGATCTTACCGATTTTCTAGGAATGCATTACTGGGCTTCCGAGCGTTTCAACCTGGTGCAGTTATTCACTTATATGTTTATGCATGGAGGTCTCGGCCACGTTTTTTTCAATATGTTCGCCTTGTATATGTTTGGTGGCGTACTGGAGAATTACTGGGGTCCCAAACGCTTTTTTATCTACTACCTCGTTACAGGGGTTGGAGCCGGTATTGTGCAGCAATTGTTCTGGACTGTCGAGTACCATTCGGTAATCAGCGCGCTCAACGATGCGATTGCTTCGGGTTCGGTGGCTAATCTCGAATCGTCGCAACAGGTGCTCGAACGCTACTTCAGGTTTAGTTCCTTTGCAGCCTTAAGTACTACCGACCTCATCGAGCTGAAACGGATGTTTCTCAACCTGCCGGTTACGGTAGGTGCATCGGGCTCGGTTTTTGGCCTGCTCCTCGCTTTTGGCTGGCTTTTCCCCGACGTAAAGCTGATGATGCTGTTTTTTCCGGTGCCCATTCGCGCCCGCGTGTTCGTGGTGCTATACGGTGTGGCCGAGCTGTTTCTGGGCGTCGCCAATTTCTCGGGCGACAGTGTGGCTCACTTCGCTCACCTGGGCGGAATGTTGTTTGGCATCATCCTTATTCTGATCTGGAAAAAGAATCAATTTAGAACCTGGTAATCCCTGCCGCAATGAACCTGTTCGATAATCTCAAAATTACCTTTAAGCAGGGCAACCCTGCTATTCGCCTTATTTTTATAAATGCGGCCGTGTATGTAGTGCTGCAGGCTGTGCTTATTTTCTTCAAGTTGTTCAACCTGAGCGGCGAATTTATTTTTCAATGGCTCGCACTGCCGTCGAGCTATTCGCAACTGGTGTATCAGCCCTGGTCCATTGTCAGTTACATGTTTCTTCATCGCGATATTTTTCATATTCTGTTCAATATGCTGGCCCTGTATTGGTTCGGGAAATTGTTTCTGATGTACCATACCGGTAAACAACTAACCGGATTATATTTGTTCGGAGGGATGGTAGCCGGATTGCTGTATATGTTGGCTTACAATATCTTTCCGCTTTTCAGGGGGTTAAATGAGTTTAGTATCCTGATGGGGGCGTCGGGGTCGATCATGGCCATTATTGTTGCCACGGCCATGCAGGCTCCCGATATGGAGATGCGATTTCTTTTGGTGGGAAATGTTAAACTCAAATACATAGCCATCGTTGCGGTGCTCATCAGCTTTTTCAGTATAACTTCGTCGAATGCGGGAGGCGAAATAGCTCACCTCGGCGGCGCTTTGTATGGTTATTTTTTTATCGTATCTTTGCGACGCGGAAAGGATACCACCCGTTGGATTTCAAAAATTATAGACAGGATAAGTACAGCTTTTAAACCACGCAAGCTGAAGGTGAAAAAAGGCGGTGCTTACCGATCGGCCAAAATGTCCGATGCCGATTATAATATGCAGAAAGCCAATACGATGGCCGAGGTTGATCGCATCCTCGACAAGATTAAGGCATCGGGTTACGGTAGTCTGACCGAAGACGAAAAAAATACATTATTTCAACAACGTAAAAATTAGCCGGCACGCTGGCAAAGCTGATATGAACCTGGGCAGAAATGTAATAAAAGTCCTGCTTTTCAGTGCAAATGTAGTGGTTGCAGGATTGTTCCTGCTCACGTTGCTGGCCGCCCGCATCAGTCCCGAAAAACTTATTCTGCCGGCTTATCTGTCGCTGGGACTTCCGTTTTACATTCTGGCCAACCTGTTTTTTATCGTGCTATGGGCAATTTTCAGAAAGTGGTTGTTTTTGTTGTCGCTCGTTACCCTCATCGTGGGAATCGATGCCGTACAGGTTGCGTTACCCCTCAATTTCAGAGCGCAAAAACTACAGGATATCGAGTCGACCGAAGGCTATAGCCTCATTACCTACAATACGATGGCCAATGCTATGATGGCTACCCATTCGCCTGCGAAGCCCAATCCTGTGATTCAGTACGTGCTCGACCGTGAGCCCGATATTTTATGTATTCAGGAATATTCGGCCTGCGTAGCCGAGGAGCATATCAATAAAGACGAACTGGAAAAGATTTTCGAGATTTATCCCTATCAGAATGTCTATTATCATGTTAGCTCGTCGTGGTCGTGGTTTGGTGTAGCCACCTTTTCGAAGTACCCCATTCTTAAAAAAGGGGTTATCGATCTAAACTCGTATTACAATACTGCCATTTATACCGATATCCAACTGGGCGATACGGTAGTGCGGGTGTTTAATTGTCACCTGGAGTCGAATAAACTGACCGAGAGCGATAAGCAAATGGCTACCCGCTTGCGGGAGGATTTCGATACCGAGGCTATTACGGGTACCACCTTGCACCTTTCACGTAAGCTGGGCGCTGCGTATCGTATACGTGCAGCCCAATCGGATACCATTGCCGCTCAAATTGCCCGCTCGCCTTATCCCGTAATGGTGGTGGGCGACTTCAACGATGTGCCCTATTCGTATGCATATACGAAATTGAGAGGGCGGTTGAAGGATGTGTTTCAGGAAATGGGATTTGGATTTGATTACACGTTCAACGAATCGGTGTTCAAGTTCCGGATCGATCATATCCTTTACGATCCGTATATCAGCCTGAAAGCGTTCAAACTGGAGAATGATCAGAAAGGTTCCGATCATTTCCCGCTTTACAGTAAATTTACACTCTGACAAATCATCTAAAAAAAATAATATTATGAACATTCCAACAAATTTAAAGTACACGAAAGAACACGAATGGGTACGTGTTGAAGGTAACACAGCTACAATTGGTATTACCGACTATGCGCAGGGCGAATTGGGTGAAATCGTTTTCGTTGAAGTGGAAACGGTGGGCGAAGCGCTGGAGGAAGGCGCTGTTTTCGGTACGGTAGAAGCGGTTAAAACCGTTTCTGAGTTGTTTATGCCTGTTGGTGGAACTGTAGAAGAACTCAATGCGGCCCTGGAAGATGCGCCCGAATTGGTGAACAGCGATCCTTACGGAGAAGGCTGGATGATCAAAGTGTCGGTAGCCGATGTGTCGCAGCTCGATAATTTATTGTCGGCCGAGGCTTATGCGGCATTAATCGGTTAAATCCGGGAGTGAGAAAAATGACAGCTAAAGTAAGTATAATAATGGGCAGTACGTCCGATCTTCCGGTGATGGAAAAGGCGGCTGCTTTGCTCAACGAATTTCAGATTCCGTTCGAAATCAATGCCTTATCGGCACATCGTACTCCCAAAGAAGTGGAGGCTTTTGCCACCCAGGCCCGCAGCAAGGGGATTGAGGTTATTATTGCTGCTGCCGGTATGGCGGCGCACTTGCCGGGGGTGATTGCCTCCATGACTACCTTGCCGGTGATCGGGGTGCCTATTAATGCCGGAATGGACGGGATGGACGCCCTGCTGGCTATCGTGCAGATGCCTCCGGGGATACCGGTTGCTACGGTGGGTGTGAACGGCGCCTTGAATGCTGCTTTGCTCGCGGTACAGATTATGGCTACTGCCGATGTGGAATTGCAGCAAAAACTGGTCGATTACAAGGAAAATCTGAAAAAGAAAATTGTTCAGGCCAATGAGGAACTGAAGAAGGTGAATTACGAATTTAAAACCAATTAAAGATATGCAAACAATTGATCAATTTAACTTTGCGGGCAAGAAAGCCTTTGTGCGTGTGGACTTCAATGTTCCGGTCGACGAAAACTTCGCGATAACCGACGATACGCGTATCCGTGCGGCGATGCCGACCTTGAAAAAAATTCTGGCCGATGGTGGCAGTCTTATCCTGGCTTCTCATATGGGACGGCCGAAAAAAAATCCGGATCCTAAATATTCGTTGAAAGTAATTGTGGACCATGTGTCGAAATTGTTGGGCGTTCCGGTTCGGTTTGCTCCCGATTGTATGGGCGATCAAACTGCAGCCCTGGCGGCCGACCTGAAGCCGGGTGAAGCGCTGTTGCTCGAGAACCTTCGTTTCTATGCCGAGGAAGAAGGTAAACCTCGTGGCGAATTTGCTACCGATGAGGAAAAAGCTGCTGCTAAAAAGGTGGTGAAGGAAAGCCAGAAGGAATTTACAGCTAAACTGGCTGCCTATGCCGACTGCTATGTGAACGATGCTTTTGGCACCGCCCACCGTGCACATGCTTCCACTGCGCTGATTGCCAAACATTTCGACGAGAATAATAAAATGTTCGGCTACCTGATGGAAAAAGAGGTTAAAGCGGTTGAAAAAGTAATGACCGACGTGGCCCGTCCGTTTACGGCGATCATGGGTGGTTCGAAGGTTTCGTCTAAAATCGAAATTATCGAAAACCTGCTGACCAAGGTCGATAGCCTGATTATTACCGGAGGTATGACTTATACCTTTACCAAAGCCCAGGGTGGAAAAATAGGGAATTCGATTTGCGAAGACGATAAACTGGAATTATCGCTCGAATTGCTGGCTAAAGCGAAAGAAAAAGGCGTGAACATCGTACTTGCGGTCGATGCCAAAGCTGCCGATTCGTTCAGCAACGAGGCGCAGACGCAGTTTGTGAAAGTAAATGAAATCCCCGATGGTTGGGAAGGTCTGGACATCGGTCCTGAAACTGAAAAGATTTTTGCCGATGTGATCAAAAACTCGAAAACCATCCTTTGGAATGGCCCTACCGGTGTGTTTGAATTCGATAATTTTACGTCGGGATCGCGTTCGGTGGGTCATGCTATTGTTGAAGCTACCAAAAACGGGGCATTTTCGCTCGTGGGAGGTGGCGATTCGGTGGCATGTGTGAACAAGTTCGGTATTGCCGATCAGGTTTCGTATGTTTCGACCGGTGGAGGTGCTTTGCTCGAAGCCATCGAAGGACGAATTCTTCCGGGAATCGAAGCCATTCGCGGGTATTGATACCACCAAACCCGGTAATTTGCTGTTTACCAGGCTCAGGGCTCGCTTGTTGTGATGCAGAGTAATGCCGCATGAGCAGCTTAATTGGATATAGTGGTGGTTCGTCCGCTGTTTTATGCTGGAAAGCACAGGAGTTTAGGATTGAAAAATCGTAAATTTCTGTGCTTTTTTCTTGTGTTTCGGTAAAAATATTAAAATTAGGCTGTATGGCAGTGCTATCGATGAACAAATAGTCAGCCTGTGGAGTTTATCTTCTAGTTTAGTTTTAATTTAAATAGTATGTTGGAACGTTCAAATTCGATCGCTCCAACAGTTGAATAAACCAACGAAGTATGAGCCGGATTAGTATTGCACTGCTGCTTTTGATAGCGCCCCTAGTGGTAGCGCAAACCGAGTGGAAGCGTGAGATTATCAAATTTGATCAATTTGAAAAGCTGGTCGACCAGCAGGATGACGTGTTGTACGTGATTAATTTTTGGGCAACCTGGTGCGGACCCTGTGTGAAAGAATTGCCCGATTTCATGGCTGTGAACGAAGCGATGAAAGACCGTAAGGATTTTAAGATGATATTGGTATCGCTCGACGAAAAAAGCAACTGGCAATCGGAAGTCATTCCATTTGCAGCCAACAATAACCTGAATGTCGATATTTATTTACTCGACGAATTGCGCCGGATGAATTATTGGATTCCCCGGGTCGACAAAAAGTGGATGGGTTCGATTCCCGCCACTGTGTTTTATAAAAACGGCAAAAAGCTTCGCTTTGTCGAGAAACAACTCCACAAGGACGCATTAGAAACAATTATAAAAGAAGTATCAGCTTTATAAAAAAGAGCCACTCTGCGATAAAATCCAATTTAAAACAATTTTCTGTAAAGTATGAAACACAAATTAATTGTAATGGCGGCGCTGTTGGCGCTGACAGTATGGGCCGTTGAGGCACAAGGCTATAAACCAGGCGATGTAGCCACCGATTTCAAGTTGAAAAACGTCGACGGCAAAACGGTATCGTTGGCCGATTACAAAAGTGCGAAAGGATTTATAGTTATTTTTACCTGTAATACCTGTCCGTATGCGGTAGCTTACGAAGACCGGATTATTGCCCTGGATAAGAAGTACGCGCCGCTGGGGTATCCGGTGATTGCCATCAATCCCAACGATCCGGGAGCCAGCACTGCCGATACCTATGCGTTGATGCAAAAGAAGGCCAAGGATAAGCAATTTACCTTCCCTTACCTGGTCGACGAAGGGCAGAAGATTTATCCGCAATACGGAGCCACGAAAACTCCCCATGTATATGTATTGCAGAAGGATAAAAAGAACCTTGTAGTGCGTTATATCGGAGCCATCGACAATAATTATAAAGACGCGAACGATGTAGATGAGAAGTACGTGGAAGCCGCTGTAGATGCACTTTTGGGCGGCAAAACAATCGCTATGGCCACTACAGCCGCCATTGGTTGTTCGATTAAAGTTAAAAAGTGAAAAAATGGAAGGATTTCGGGGCCTGGAGCAAAAATATTTTCTTCAGGCCCTTGCAGATTCCGAAAATACCCGTATCTTTGCAACGCATTTGAAACAATGCCCAACACGGTGTGGTAGTTCAGTTGGTTAGAATACCTGCCTGTCACGCAGGGGGTCGCGGGTTCGAGTCCCGTCCATACCGCTGGTAGCCTAAGACAATAGGCGACAGAAGTAAGACAAACCCTTCAAATTCAGTGAATTTGGAGGGTTTTTTGCGTTTAAACTGTCTGGGTCGAAAGACAAAAATAAGCCAAGAAACGCCAAATTCGTAGATTCAAAGTGTACCCCTTTTTATTTTTTGCCTTGGGGGTACGGCATTTCAAATACAAGGGGGTACAGTTTGTCCAAAATTGGCAGTCTGTTGTCGTGAATTGGCACTGCATATAGAACTCAAATTTAATCAGTTACAAGTAATTTTGTTTCATTAAAATTTGAGTTTATGAAATCTACATTCCGAATTCTTTTCTACCTGAAAAGAGACAAACAGAAAGCAGACGGCACAGTTCCAATTTGGTGTCGCATTACGGTTGACGGACAAGCAACCCGTTTCAATACCAAGTCAGACATTCATCCCGATTCTTGGGATTCTAAAGCCGCAAAAGCAAGCGGAAAGACAAAAGAGGCAATGGCAATCAATTCTCTTTTGGACACAATCAAAGCAAGTATCTATAAAGTTTACTACGACTTACAGACACGTGAGAACGATGTTAATGCCGAACGTGTGAAAAACATTTTTCTTGGTATTGAAGTCAAACAACAGACCATATTAGAACTATTCAAGCGTCATAACGAAGACGTAGAAAAGTTAGTTGGTATCAGTCGGTCAAAAGGAACACTTCAAAAGTATGAGATTGCCCGTAAACACCTTACCCGATTTATCCAAGAGAAATACAGTGTATCGGACATTTCGCTGAAAGAAATCAATCACATGTTCTTATGTGACTTTGAGATATTCTTGATGACTTCGTGCAACTGCGGCCCGAATACAACAGCTAAATTCATGCAGCGATTTCGCACCATTATTATATCTGCAAAAAATAATGGATGGATTCACATAGACCCATTCGCCAACTATAAAATAAGGTTTCAGAAAGTTGACAAGGGCTACTTGACGCATGAACAAATCGAAACTATCATGCAAAAAGAGTTTACCACTAAACGCTTGGAACAGGTCAGGGATATTTTTGTGTTCAGTTGTTGGACTGGACTTGCCTACATTGATGTTAAGAACTTACGGGAAACCAATATTCGGACTTCTTTCGATGGCAACCTATGGATAATGGGAAAGCGAGAAAAAACGGGCGTAAACTTCAATGTTCCCCTACTGGATATTCCAAAACAGATTATAGAAAAATACGAAGGCAAGTTACCGAACAAAATGGTGCTTCCTGTTCCGAGCAATCAAAAAATGAATGAATATCTCAAAGAAATCGGCGGATTGTGCGGTATTGAGAAAGAGTTAACATTTCATTTAGCACGCCATTCATTTGCTACTCTGACACTTAGCAAGGGTGTATCCATTGAAAGCGTGAGTAAGATGTTGGGACATACCAACATCAAAACAACTCAAATTTATGCCAAAATTACGGATACTAAAGTCAGTAATGATATGGCTTCTTTTGCAGAAAAGTTGGAAAGTACAAAAACAAAATCCAAATCGAAGTTAGACAGCCTGTTTGAATGCCTTTCTTTGAATGAAAAAATGCACCTGTTCAACCTTCCTACCACCCTATCTTCCGATAATGAACGAGAAAAACGCATGTCCTTGATTTGGCAGAGCCTTTCAGAAGAAGAAAAGACTTCTCTTTGGGAAAAGGCGTTTGAAGACAATGAAATGACTGTTTTCAAACCCAAAGCGTTCATCCATAAATTAGTCGTTAATAAATAAAATCATAAAGTCATGGAATTACAAGCAATCAAAAACAAAATTATCACCATTCAGGGACAACAAGTCATCCTCGATAGTGATGTCGCCGAACTGTACGGTGTGGAAACAAAGCGTATCAATGAGGCGGTAAAAAATAACCCTGATAAATTCCCCGAAGGGTACATTCTGTATTTGTCTATGGATGAAGCCATTTCTTCAAGGTCGAAAATTTCGACCTTGAAGAATACGAAGCGTGGTGACAACTTGAAGTACCCACCCAAAGCGTTCAGTGAACGCGGTTTGTATATGTTGGCGACCATCCTAAAATCGCCTGTGGCAACCGAAACAACGATTGCCATTGTTGAAACATTCGCCAAAGTGCGGGAACTATCCCGAAACATTACCGAACTTCAACAGCAAACGGATAAAGAGCAACAAAAAACGATGCTGCAAAAAAGCGGTGAAATCATGTCGGATATTATATGTAGCGATTTTGAAACAACCGATACGGAAACTACGCTCGAACTCAACCTTTTTGTGTTGGGCGTAAAGCATACCATTAAAAGAAAGCCTAAAAAATAATGAGGCATTCGCAAAACATCGCTATCTTTGCAATAGTAATTAGAATTATAACGGTTTGAGTACCGTTGATATATAACATAACGTTCGCTGAACGTCTCACCACGAAAACTGGCACTTTTCAAACAGACGAGACAACAGTTGCAATGTTCATGCTATACGAAAGTATGGCGTGGGCTTGCCTGTTTCGTCTGTGGGTATGCCAGTACCTCGTGGTGGAATAGTGTGAGTTCCACGCTTTTTCTTGGGATATTGGCGAACATCCGTAGATTGTAAAACGTTTATATCTAAAGTCATGAAAAAAGTAAAATTGTTTATTATTGCGTCCATCGACGGTTACATCGCCTGCCCGTGGGATGATGATATGGAATGGTTCGCCGAGTTTCCCAATCCATCAAAGAACGATTACGGGTATAAGGATTTTTTTGCTTCTGCCGATACTGTTATTATGGATGAACTCGTGTATAACGGAATCATGTGCTTAGATGTAATCTGGCCATATAAGGATAAGGAAACTATTGTTGTTTCCAGTTTTGCGCGTGAATCTAAAGAAAATATCCGTTTTACTACCGATGATGCCGCAGCAACTATTACCCAACTCAAACAGCAAGGCGGAAAAGATATTTGGCTGATGGGTGGTGACGTAATCGCATCGCTGTTCGATTTAGTGGATGAAATGCAACTGGTGTACATTCCCGTGATTCATGGTAACAACAAACCACTGCTACCCGAAAAATTGAAACCATCGCAATGGTTATTGACCGAAAATAAAGCGTATGATAACGGTGTAATACGGTTGACATACGAACGAAAATAAAATGGAAAAGGTCAGACGGTAAATCTGACCTTTTCCATTAAAAAAGCGGTCTGTTACGACCGCCTAAAAACGAAACCTTCTTCGTACCAGTAATCGCCGATAAATAAATCGCGGGCGAATTTTTCGTAGTCGAAATACGTTTTTGCAAATTCCGGTAAATCGTAGCATTCATCAACGATTTGCATTGCGTAATCTTCTTCGCTGTCATATTGACCTTGATAATCATCTTCAAACGATGAAATCAAATCGGCAATATCTTCGGAAGCGATATCGCTGCTTGAATTATTGAGCCAAACCGTAAACGCTTCTTGTTGCGTTTCGTTAAGGTTGCCAACGGCTTCGATAACTGCGAAAATATTTGGTGAAAGCCAACTTTCGTTGATAAGACTTTCTGGAATATTTTCATAATCTTGGAACATCAGTTCCGGGTCTTCTTCGTCGGCATGAAGTTCTCTACATGCTTTGTAAAATTCTTCACTGTCGGAATAATCCGATAAATCCATCCACTTTCCGAAGATTGAACCTTCGTTGTACTTGGCATAAGTGCCAACATAAATCCGTGCTTCCGATAAATTTTCCATGACTTCAATTTTTAAAGATTTCCAACCTTGCGGTCGTTTTGTTTTCATGGGCAACTCTCGGTGTAGGCTTTAGGGCTGTCAAGTTTTGCGCAAAAATTACGCTCGCCCAACAGGGAAAGAGGAAGAATATTTGCAGCAACCGCAGGCTCGAACTTTACTGCCCGTTTAGAAGCCGTAAACACCTTTGCCCAGTGAATACAAATGACCCATTGCAGGTTGGATTTAATTGAGAAAAGTTATGGAATCGGAAGTGTCTTTATGTATATATGCCTTGAATGAATGGTTTTCTTTGGGATTGGATTTTACGATTCCGACACATTGATTTTTGCATTAGTAAGACAACCTCTGCCAAATCGAAGCCAACCCCTACCACAAGCTATCAACCCCTTTACCATCAACGTTCATCCACGTACTTTTGAACTGCATTAATAGTGATGCAGAACAAATAAATCAAAAGTATTATGGACGAAAAAGTAAAAGACCAGGATGTTCTGTTGGTCGCAGAAAAAGGAAGTACCGAACTGAAAGCGGTAAAAGGCATGGAAAAAGGCGAATTGCAAACAACGCACCTTGACCCACGGGAAAACAACAGTTTCCTGAAAATTGACAAAAACGGCAACGCACTGGAAAATTTTATGTCGAACTTCATGCGTCAGGCCAAAGACCCTACGCATTTCCAGTTTTTTAAAGTCCCATTGGACTACATTGCCAAAGCAATTACTTTTATTGAAGATGGCCTGAAAAATCCGAAAGACCCCGATAATGCCAATAATTTAGAGCAGTATCGGGTCAAGCCCGAAGACTTTACTAAAAAACAATCGCATGCTATCGACGAAAGCCGTATCGACTGGAAACAGTTGGAACGATTGGGCGTTACGCGTGAATCGCTCGAAAAGAGCAACAGTTTGGATGCGATGCTGAACTTTCAAAAGTCGCCGGGGCTGATTCCCATCGTCGCCAAATTCGATGATGTTACGCTTCGCACCGATGCGCGGTTGTCGTTTCGCGAAACGCCCGAAGGGAACCTGACGGTTGCCATCCACGCCCTGCGCAAAGAACCCGAACTGGAACGCCCCTACTTCGGGATGAAGTTTTCGGACGAAGACAAGAAAAACCTGCTTTCTACGGGCAACCTCGGACGAGTGGCCGACGTGCAATTCAAGCAAGGCGAAAATACGCCTGTGTTCCTGTCGCTCGATAAGTTGACCAACGAATTGGTTGCCGTTCGTGCCGATAAAATCAAAATTCCTGAAACCATCAAAGGCGTTACGCTCGATGACAAACAGAAACAAGCCCTGTCCGAAGGTAAGTCTGTTTTGGTGGAAGGTATGACCGCCAAAAACGGCAAAGAATTTTCCGCACACATTCAGGTCAATGCCGATAAAAAGGGAATCGAATTTCAATTCGACAACAACGGGAAAAAGCAGGAACAGACTCAGAACCAACAGCAATCCGCATCAGGGGAATTGCGTATTCCGTCAAAGTTAGGCGGTGTGGAACTCACCCAAAAGCAGCAAAGCGACCTGAAAGCCGATAAAACGATTTACGTGTCGGGCATGGTAGATAAGCAGGGGCAGGAATACAACGCCTATGTGAAAGTCAACCACGAAGCGGGTAAACTGGATTTTTTCAAATGGAATCCTGATAAGGCAAAGGAAATCAAGCCCGACGAAGCAAGCAAAACGCAGGTGGCGGTCAATTCCGAAGGAAAAACCAACGAAGCCACCAAGAAAGTGGATGAACCACTGAAAAAGGGACAAACGCAACCTACCGAGAAACAGGAAGCCAAACAGGAAAAGAAAGAAGAAAAAAAGCAGGCAGCGGACAAACCCAAGAAATCGCAAGGTCGTAAAATGTAATACCCACCACTAAAATCCAAAGTTATATGATAGCAATAATAGCAGAAAAGCCGTCGGTAGCGCGAGAAATCGCCGCTATCGTTGGTGCAAACAGTAAAGACGAAGGCTTTATGTCCGGCAACGGGTATAAGGTTACGTGGGCATTCGGACACCTCATAACCCTTGCCATGCCCGAAGAATACGGCTTTGCGGGATTCAACCGCGAACATTTGCCGATTATTCCCGAAACGTTCAAACTCATTCCCCGTCAGGTGAAAGCCGAAAAGGGTTACAAGCCCGATGCAGGCGCATTGAAGCAATTGAAAATCATTAAACAAGTGTTTGATAGTTGCGACCGTATCATCGTAGCAACGGATGCAGGACGTGAAGGTGAACTCATATTCAGGTATATTTATCATCACCTGAATTGCTCAAAACCGTTTCAGCGTTTGTGGATAAGCAGTTTGACGGACAAAGCCATTAAGGAAGGTTTGCAAAACCTGAAAGCGGGCAGCGATTACGACAACTTGTACCAATCCGCAAAAGCCCGCAGCGAGTCCGATTGGCTCGTAGGAATCAATGCCAGTCAGGCGTTGAGTGTTGCCGCAGGTCGTGGTGTGTTCTCGTTGGGACGGGTGCAAACGCCTACACTCGCCATGATTTGCAAGCGGTATATGGAAAACAAACACTTTGTTCCCGTTCCGTTTTGGCAGGTAAAAGTTCAAACTGAAAAATCGAGTGTTCCGTTTGCCGCCGTCAGCAAGGAAAAGTACGAGCAAAAGAAATTGGCGCAAACCATTTTGCAGCAATTACAAGAAAGTAAATCCGTAAAAGTCCAATCCGTTGAAAAGAAGGAAGTCAATCAGTGGATATTCCGGTGATATTGACCCCTCATTCCGGTGATATTGACCCCTCTTGATGGCCTTGATTCAAAGAACGAAAATTGAATGACAAAATTACCGTTTTTTTCTTAAGTTTTCACCTTTCAATTCA